>BNJV01002953.1_pt1:2195000-2360662 | contig 2360662 bp, 2410 predicted proteins | sample 8540591 | NCBI WGS metagenome assembly BNJV01 (sample SAMD00202457, study PRJDB9452) | human saliva metagenome | host: Homo sapiens | reverse complement strand
TTCATAGTGCAGCACAGAGATTTCTTGTAAAATTTCCAAAGAATGTGGCAAAGCACCTTTGGCTATGTAAAACAGCTTCAGTAATCATAGGATACAAATTGCTAGTGCAATCATGACCTAGATCAAAAAAACTTAAACATGAGAGTTTGATCCTGGCTCAGGATGAACGCTGGCGGCGTGCTTAACACATGCAAGTCGAACGAAGCTGTTGTTTGGAGACCTTCGGGTGGAAGAATGACAGACTGAGTGGCGGACGGGTGAGTAACGCGTGGGTAACCTACCTTGCACAGGGGGACAACAGTTGGAAACGACTGCTAATACCGCATAAGACCACAGTACCGCATGGTACAGGGGTAAAAACTGAGGTGGTGCAAGATGGACCCGCGTCTGATTAGCTAGTTGGTGGGGTAAAGGCCTACCAAGGCGACGATCAGTAGCCGACCTGAGAGGGTGATCGGCCACATTGGGACTGAGACACGGCCCAAACTCCTACGGGAGGCAGCAGTGGGGAATATTGGACAATGGGGGGAACCCTGATCCAGCGACGCCGCGTGAGTGAAGAAGTATTTCGGTATGTAAAGCTCTATCAGCAGGGAAGAAAATGACGGTACCTGACTAAGAAGCCCCGGCTAACTACGTGCCAGCAGCCGCGGTAATACGTAGGGGGCAAGCGTTATCCGGATTTACTGGGTGTAAAGGGAGCGCAGACGGCTTGGCAAGTCTGAAGTGAAAGCCCGGGGCTTAACCCCGGGACTGCTTTGGAAACTGTGAAGCTAGAGTGTCGGAGAGGTAAGTGGAATTCCCAGTGTAGCGGTGAAATGCGTAGATATTGGGAGGAACACCGGTGGCGAAGGCGGCTTACTGGACGATAACTGACGTTGAGGCTCGAAGGCGTGGGGAGCAAACAGGATTAGATACCCTGGTAGTCCACGCGGTAAACGATGAATACTAGGTGTCGGGGGACATAGTCTTTCGGTGCCGCCGCTAACGCATTAAGTATTCCACCTGGGGAGTACGTTCGCAAGAATGAAACTCAAAGGAATTGACGGGGACCCGCACAAGCGGTGGAGCATGTGGTTTAATTCGAAGCAACGCGAAGAACCTTACCAAGTCTTGACATACCGTTGACCGTTCCGTAATGGGGACTTTCCTTCGGGACAACGGATACAGGTGGTGCATGGTTGTCGTCAGCTCGTGTCGTGAGATGTTGGGTTAAGTCCCGCAACGAGCGCAACCCTTGTCCTTAGTAGCCAGCAGTCAGATGGGCACTCTAGGGAGACTGCCAGGGATAACCTGGAGGAAGGTGGGGATGACGTCAAATCATCATGCCCCTTATGATTTGGGCTACACACGTGCTACAATGGCGTAAACAAAGTGAAGCGAAACCGCGAGGTCAAGCCAATCACAAAAATAACGTCTCAGTTCGGATTGTAGGCTGCAACTCGCCTACATGAAGCTGGAATCGCTAGTAATCGCAGATCAGCATGCTGCGGTGAATACGTTCCCGGGTCTTGTACACACCGCCCGTCACACCATGGGAGTCATCAATGCCCGAAGTCAGTGACCCAACCGCAAGGAGGGAGCTGCCGAAGGCAGGGAGGATAACTGGGGTGAAGTCGTAACAAGGTAGCCGTATCGGAAGGTGCGGCTGGATCACCTCCTTTCTAAGGAAGAAGTAAGGGTTGTGGGTACTGTTTAATCTTAATTGATAGGGGAGAAATTTCCGGTGCCGATGCGCTTAGGGGTAACACCCGTTCCCATCCCGAACACGATGGTGAAGACTTAAGCGGCCGAGGGTACTATACTGGAGACGGTATGGGAGAGTAGGTGGGTGCCGGATTTATAAAGCTGAGGGCTTATAGCTCAGCCGGTTAGAGCGCACGCCTGATAAGCGTGAGGTCGGTGGTTCGAGTCCACTTAAGCCCACTTGTAGAGAAAAGTGCTTGACAAAAGAAAGAAAAGTATGATAAAATCTACAAGCTTTGAAAGTAAATAGAGATAGGACGCACCAAAATTATGGGGGTGTAGCTCAGTTGGGAGAGCACCTGCCTTGCAAGCAGGGGGTCAAGAGTTCGAATCTCTCCATCTCCACTCGCTAGAGAAATCTAGCGTCGTACCTTGAAAACTGCATATCAAACAGATTTAGAATATTTGATTAAATATTTTAGACATCCGAGGTGATATTAAATCGCGATGATTTAGTATCCGAAAAAAGAAACAAACCAAACCGACCAACAGGGTACACGCTAGTATCTGAGAAAGTGATCTTCACCGCAGAAGATGACGAAGTTGGTTAAACATAAAGAGCGTAGGGTGGATGCCTAGGCACTAAGAGCCGATGAAAGACGTGATAAGCTGCGAAAAGCTACGGGGAGGAGCACATATCCATTGATCCGTAGATATCTGAATGGGGAAACCTACTTGGACAAACTCCAAGTATCCATGCGCCAATACATAACGCATGGAAGGGAACCCGGTGAACTGAAACATCTAAGTAGCCGGAGGAAAGAAAGAAAACTCGATTTTGGGAGTAGCGGCGAGCGAAACCGAAAGAGCCTAAACCGTGGTGCGTGCACCGCGGGGTTACGGACTGCAACAAGTGAGTCGATTTGTTACCAGAACAGTTTTGGAAAAGCTGGCAATAAGCGTGAGAGCCGCGTATGGGAAAGCAATAGACAGCGAGCAGGATCCAAAGTACCACGAGACACGAGAAACCTTGTGGGAAGTCGGGGGGACCACCCCCCAAGGCTAAATACTCCTTAGTGACCGATAGCGCATAGTACTGTGAAGGAAAGGTGAAAAAGGACCCCGGGAGGGAGTGAAAGAGAACCTGAAACCCTATGTTTACAAGCTGTGGAAGTGCGATACATGAACGCACAACCGCGTACTTTTTGTAGAACGGTCCGGCGAGTTACATTGACTGGCAAGGTTAAGCACTACAGGTGTGAAGCCGAAGGGAAACCAAGTCTGAATAGGGCGAGATAGTCAGTGGATGTAGACCCGAAACCGGGTGATCTATCCATGTCCAGGTTGAAGTTCGCGTAAAAGTGAATGGAGGACCGAACACACATCCGTTGAAAAGGGTGGTGATGAGGTGTGGATAGGGGAGAAATTCCAATCGAACCCGGAGATAGCTGGTTCTCCTCGAAATAGTTTTAGGACTAGCCTTGTTTTAGTTTCATGGAGGTAGAGCTCTGAATTCTTAAGGGGCGTCAAAGCTTACTAAGAGATATCAAACTGCGAATGCCATCGAAATGATGAACAGGAGTCAGACTGCACGAGATAAGTTGGGTAGTCAAAAGGGAAAGAGCCCAGACCTACAGCTAAGGTCCCAAAGTATGTGTTCAGTGGAAAAGGATGTGAGATTTCAGAGACAACTAGGATGTTGGCTTAGAAGCAGCCACACATTCAAAGAGTGCGTAATAGCTCACTAGTCGAGAGGTCTTGCGCCGAAAATGTCCGGGGCTAAAACACAACACCGAAGCTTAGGAATGTAGCAATACATTGGTAGAGGAGCATTTTTATAGGCGTAGAAGCTGTACCGATAAGGAGCAGTGGAGTAATAAAAAGAGAGAATGCCGGAATGAGTAGCGAGATGAAGGTGAGAATCCTTCAGGCCGAATATCTAAGGTTTCCAGAGTAAAGCTGATCTGCTCTGGGTAAGTCGGGACCTAAGGCAAGGTCGAAAGACGTAGTCGATGGACAACAGGTTTAGATTCCTGTACCGCTTATTATCAGAAATGTGGGGACACAGAGACGTATCCAAACCCAGGAATGCAAAGACTGGGGCAAGCCAAGTACTGGTATGGCAGGAAAAAAACCGCCATGCAACAGGAATAGGTGATGCGGACCGAAATCAAGTAGGGAAGTTGGAGAAGGAGCTGTCAAGAAAAGCCGCTATTGTGTAATAAGTGCCCGTACCGTAAACCGACACAGGTGGATGAGGAGAGAATCCTAAGGCCGGCGGGAGAAGCATTGTTAAGGAACTCGGCAAAATGACCCCGTAACTTCGGGAGAAGGGGTGCCATCCTCCGGGATGGCCACAGAAAATAGGCTCAAGCAACTGTTTAGCAAAAACACAGGTCTATGCGAAACCGAAAGGTGAGGTATATGGGCTGACGCCTGCCCGGTGCTGGAAGGTTAAGAGGAGAAGTCAGGCAACGAAGCTTTGAATTGAAGCCCCAGTAAACGGCGGCCGTAACTATAACGGTCCTAAGGTAGCGAAATTCCTTGTCGGGTAAGTTCCGACCCGCACGAAAGGCGTAATGATTTGAGCACTGTCTCAACAATGCACCCGGTGAAATTGAAGTACCAGTGAAGATGCTGGTTACCTGCGCCAGGACGGAAAGACCCCATGGAGCTTTACTCTAGTTTGATACTGGGATTCGATTATACCTGTACAGGATAGGTGGGAGGCGAAGAAGCAAGGACGCCAGTCTTTGCAGAGCCGCTGTTGGGATACCACCCTTGTATGATTGGATTTCTAACCTGCGCCCGTGATCCGGGTGGGGGACACTGTCAGATGGGGAGTTTGACTGGGGCGGTCGCCTCCGAAAGGGTATCGGAGGCGCTCAAAGGTTCCCTCAGAATGGTCGGAAACCATTCAAAGAGTGCAAAGGCAGAAGGGAGCTTGACTGCGACACCGACGGGTGGAGCAGGTACGAAAGTAGGACTTAGTGATCCGGTGGTATAAAGTGGGATTGCCATCGCTCAACGGATAAAAGCTACCCTGGGGATAACAGGCTTATCACTCCCAAGAGTTCACATCGACGGAGTGGTTTGGCACCTCGATGTCGGCTCATCGCATCCTGGGGCTGAAGTCGGTCCCAAGGGTTGGGCTGTTCGCCCATTAAAGCGGTACGCGAGCTGGGTTCAGAACGTCGTGAGACAGTTCGGTCCCTATCCGGCGTGGGCGTAAGATATTTGAGAGGAGCTGTCCTTAGTACGAGAGGACCGGGATGGACTGACCGCTGGTGCACCTGTTGGGGAGCAACCCCATCGCAGGGTAGCCAAGTCGGGCCGGGATAAACGCTGAAGGCATCTAAGCGTGAAGCCCCCCTCAAGATGAGATATCTCATACGCAAGTAGTAAGACCCCTTGAAGACGACGAGGTAGATAGGGCAGAGGTGTAAGTGTGGCAACATACTTAGCTGACTGTTACTAATCGGTCGAGGGTTTAACCAACAAGTCGGATTGGTTGGAAATGGATAGATGGTGTTTGATATGTGGTTTTGAAGGTACGATAAAAATTATTCCTTGATAGCTCAGTCGGTAGAGCACGCGGCTGTTAACCGCGGTGTCGTAGGTTCAAGTCCTACTCAGGGAGCTCTTTTCATATGTATATATGATGGATATGGCGACATAGCCAAGCGGTAAGGCGTGGGTCTGCAACACCCTGATTCACCAGTTCAAATCTGGTTGTCGCCTCTATAGGAACCGAAAGGTTCCTTTTTTTGTGGAAATATTAAGAATATCTGTTGAATATTACGGTTTTATGACATTCGTCGATTTTTCTGGCAAATGGGTGTATAATAAAGACATCATTTTAGTTAGAAGAATGGGGGAGATTATAATGAAAAAGGTTTGATTTCAACAATTGCTTTAGGAGCTGTGGTTTTGAGTATTGCGGGTGCAGGAAATGCCTATGCATTTAAGCAACAATATCGTGGAGACAATGGAATGTGGATTCAGGAGAACAATACTCGCTGGTGGTATCAATATGACAATGGTTCTTATGCGAGAAACACTTGGGTAAAGGATGGTGGAAATTGGTACTATTTCTATAATGATGGATGGATGGCTGCAAACGCTTGGATTGCCACAGGAAATGGCTGGTTCTATGTTGACCGTTCTGGTGCAATGTTAAGAAATACAACAACTCCAGATGGCTACTATGTCAACGATAGAGGAGCTTGGGTAGATCCATCAAAGTCAAGACATTAAGTTATTCTAGCAGAATAGGTAGAAGAGGATATTGGAATGTTCCAATATCCTTTTTTTATGCAAAATTTTATACAAAAAAAGAAGCTGCAAGAGCAGCTTCTCTCTTTATTCTTCATTACTTGCGTGCACCTGTCCAAACGCCATCCTGATTTACATAGTAACCATCAGGTGTTGTTGTAGAGAACCACATGCAGCCGTTAGCGTCGAGATAATACCAGTAGTCACCTACCTTAACCCAACCCTTTTGCATATATCCAGCGTTGTCGAAGTGATACCAGCTTCCGCTGTCCTTTACCCACTGATTTACAGGGTATGAACCATCAGCGTTCTTAAGCCACCAACCCTGGCTGTAGAGAACCCAAGTAGCTCCATTGTCAGCACTTGCTGTGCGGATTGTCTGAGATCCACTTGTGCTAATGGTCTTTGAACCACCATTGCCACTTGATGTGTATGAACCACCACCAGTGCTTCTTCTAAAATGTGTATTACTTGGTGATGCGGTAGATGGTGATGATGGTGATGCCACTGGCACACCAGGTGCAGCTAATGCAGTTGTTGAAGTGCCACCAAATGTGAGCGCTGCAACAGCAAATGCAGCAACACCAGCACTAACTACAGATCCAACAAATAAATTTGATTTTTTCATGATAAACCCCTCCTATATTATTTTCATGTCTCTAATCTATAGATTTGAAAACCTTAGACTTAGTACATTATACTCCAACTATTGTTAAAAATCTACTATAAATCTTAAAAAAGATTTAAGTTATGTACGAAAGAGGCCTAAAAAGACGAAAAAAATTGAGACTCCTTACTTGACAGTGATCGTTCTGACTTCGTATAGTATGTTGTAGTATATTGGGAAATTGGATTTAAGGAGATAGAGAAGATGGATAAAGTGGTAAGTGTCGCACAAATGAGAGAGGCCGATGGCTACACAATTGAAAATTTTATTGATAGTAGAGATTTAATGTATAGAGCAGGAGAGGCTGTGTTTCGAAGTGTCAATTGGGTTTCGCCTGTTGGCATTGTGTGTGGAACAGGCAATAATGCAGGGGATGGCTATGTATTGGCCTCGCTTTTAAGGGCAATGGGAATGGAAGTTACATTGCTTTTGATCGAAAAGAAGTTTTCAGAGGACGGAAAATTTTATTATGATGCCTGCAAGATGGCAGGAATTGAAGATTTGGTCATTGATCGGTCCACAAGATTTGATGAATATGCAATTTTGGTGGATTGTATTTATGGAACGGGATTTCATGGATCAGTGCCTGAAAATGTGGCTTGGATAATTGAAAAAATCAATCAATCGAGTGCAGCAAGGGTGAGTGTCGATATCAACTCAGGAATGAATGGAGATACTGGCGAAGGTGATTGCTGTGTGGAATCAGATTTGACTGTGTCTATTGGGTTTACAAAGCAAGGACAATTGACAGAGGCTGGAAGGAAAAAAATAGGAAAATTAAAGACAGTTGACATCGGAATCATCCTTAAAAAGTAGAATTTATCCTATAGATATGCTATAATAATTTTATGGCGGAGGAAGGAAAATGCAGGATAGAAAAAAAGGAATTCTATATATACTGGGAGCAGCATTTGGCTTTTCTCTAATGAGTCTATTTGTCCGATTGAGTGGTGATGTTCCGACCTACGAAAAGGTGGTTTTTCGAAATGCCGTGGCAGCGGTGTTTTCTTTTTTATTGCTTTTGAGAGAGGGCAAGGGTTTTTCTGTGGAAAAGAAAAATATTCCGTTTTTGCTCATTCGAACAGTGAGCGGAGCACTGGGGATGGTACTTAATTTCTATGCCATCGACCATATGAATATTGCAGACTCAAATATGCTCAATAAATTGAGTCCAGTGTTTGCAATGCTTGCAAGTATCATTATTCTTGGAGAAAAAGTGAATATTATGGAGTGGCTGGCCATTGTGGTGTCCTTTATTGGTGCACTCTTTGTAGTCAAACCTGGCTTTCACTCGGAGTTTTTGGTTGCATTGATGGCAACAGGTGGAGGACTCTTTGCAGGATTGGCCTATGTCTTTGTGCGAAGGCTTGGGCAAAGAGGAGTGAGGGGAAATATAATTGTATTTTTCTTTTCTTTTTTCTCCACTATTTTTGTGTTACCCATGGCAATTTTACACTATCAGCCATTGAGTATGATACAGTTTTTACTTTTGTTTGCCGCAGGTGTGGGGGCGACCATCGGTCAAGTTTGTATTACAAGGGCGTATCGCTATGCACCAGCAAAGGAAATTGGCGTGTATGACTATATGCAAGTTGTCTATTCGGCAATTTTGGGATTTCTGTTCTTGGGACAGTTGCCAGATATTTGGAGTTTTGTGGGATATGTAATGATTATCGGAATGGCAATACTCAAGTGGCAATATAATTTAAGAGAGGAAGGAATATAAAGAAATGGAAATTAATGCATTGGGACAGGCTTGTCCACTGCCAGTGATTCAGACAAAGAAGGCACTTGAGGCCAGCAAAGAAATGTGGATGTTCTTGTGGACAATGAGACAGCAGTAAAGAATTTAGAGAAGTTGGCACAGAGCAAAGGTTGCCAATTCAGTTTTACAGAAGAAGCAAAGGACTGTTATCGTGTTCACTTAGAAAGAGGCGGCGAGGTTGAACAAAAAGAAGTTGCACCTTCGATCTCGGGAAAGACCGTAGTGGTTATCTCTTCAAATGCGATGGGCAATGGGGATGATGAACTTGGAAAGAAATTGATTAAGGGATTTATTTTTTCATTGACGCAGATGGACACACTTCCAGATACCATGATTTTCTATAATGGCGGTGCATTTTTGACTGCACAGGATCCGGACACCATTAAGGACTTAAAGGCACTTTCTGCTGCGGGCGTAGAGATTATTACATGTGGGGCCTGCCTACAGCACTATGGATTGACTGCACAAGTGGGTGAAGTTTCCAATATGTATGTCATTGCTGAGAAACAAATGCAGGCAGGAAGGATTATCAGACCGTAATGAGAGTGAAGACGGATAAGGTAGTATTTTCCTTTAATGTGACGGGGATGGTGATGCATCTTGAAGAGCTTTGTAAGGGAAAGCCAGAACTGGGAAGAATTATCCCAACACCATCGGCACTTTCTGCTGGATGTGGAATGTCTTGGGCAGCAGAGGCCGACAAAAAGGACGAATTGCTTGAATTGATGAAAGAAAATGGCATTGAATATCATCTTGTCAAGGTTCTTCCAATGTATTAAGAATGAATAGAACAATAAAATACGATATTCCAAAGGAATTTAGTGGAAAGACGATTGAACAATTTTTGAGGAGAAAAGGCTATACAAATTCAGGGATTGTTCAATTAAAAAAGATGCACAAAAGTATTTTAGTGGATGGTACTTGGAAGAGGATGAGGGATGTGTTGAATGTTGGACAACAATTAGTGGTCTGCATTAAAGAGGAAGAAGTGGAGAATAAGATTCTTCCTATCAACTTACCTTTTGTGATTACCTATGAAGATGAGGATGTTGTTGTTGTCAATAAACCAGCTAATATGCCCATTCATCCATCAATAAAAAATTATGACAACACACTGGCAAATGCATTGATGGCCTACTATGAGGGGCAAAATTTTGTCTTTCGCTGTGTCAATCGCCTAGACAGAGATACTACAGGGTTGAGTATTGTGGCCAAGCATAGCGTCAGTGCAGGAATATTGTATCAGAGTATGGAGAGAAGAGAAATCCATCGCATCTATTATGCCATTGTAGAAGATAAAATTCATGGGGACTTGCCTGATGAGGGAGAGATGGATTTTCCTATTGGAAGAGTGAGTCACTCGTGTATCGAGCGAATGGTGGATTTTGAAAATGGGGAATATGCCTATACTCATTTTTGGACATTGTGGCGGGGACAGAATAGGGCATTGGTGAAATTGAAGTTAGGTACGGGAAGGACACATCAAATTCGAGTGCATATGTCTTATATAGGTCATCCTCTCCTTGGCGATGGATTATATAATCATGGAGAAAGTGGTGCTTGGATGGAGAGAACAGCTTTGCATTCCAAAGCATTATCTTTTATACAGCCAATGACTGGGCAAGAAATTAACCTAGAAATTGATTTGCCAGAAGATATGAAGCGTTGTTTAAGAAAAGGAGAAAATGAGAATGAAGTTTTTTATTGATACAGCTAATGTAAATGAAATTCGTGAGGCCAATGATATGGGAATCATTTGTGGGGTGACAACGAATCCTTCTCTCATTGCAAAAGAGGGAAGGGACTTTACACAAGTGATTCAAGAAATTGCGGATATTGTGGACGGACCAATTAGTGGTGAGGTCAAGGCCACAACCACAACAGCTGAGGGAATGATTGCTGAGGGCAGAGAAATTGCAAAAATTCATTCAAATATGGTGGTAAAAATTCCGATGACCAAGGAGGGCTTAAAGGCGATCAGGGTACTCTCAGCAGAAGGCATTAAGACCAATTGCACTTTGATTTTTTCACCGACACAGGCACTCTTAGCAGCGAGAGCTGGTGCGACCTATGTCTCTCCATTTTTGGGAAGATTAGATGATATTTCTACAGCTGGTCTCAAATTAATAGAGGATATTACTTGTATATTTTCAAAATATGATGATATCTCCACTCAAATTATTTGTGCATCTGTTCGCAATCCAATGCAGATTGTGGAATGTGCAAAGTATGGTGCAGATATTGCAACAGTGCCATTTAAGGTATTGATGCAGATGATGTGTCATCCATTGACAGATCAGGGCATTGAAAAATTTAAGGCAGATTATCAAGCTGTCTTTGGTAAGTAAAAAGGGGGGCTACTATGACCACAAATATTGAAACAAAGCAGTAAATGCAATCCGCATACTTTCAGCGGATGGGATTCAAAGAGCAAACTCAGGACATCCTGGACTTCCACTTGGATGTGCAGCAATGGCCTATGAACTCTTTGCACATCATATGAATCATAATCCAAAGAACCCAAATTGGGCAAATCGAGATCGATTCATTCTTTCTGGTGGCCATGGATCAATGCTTTTATACTCTTTATTTCATTTATTTGGCTATGGAGATCTTTCTATTGAGGATTTAAAGAATTTCCGCCAATTGGATTCTTTGACACCAGGTCACCCAGAGTATGGCCACACTGTAGGTGTGGAAGCAACCACGGGACCATTGGGTGCAGGAATGGCGATGGCTGTGGGAATGGCAATGGCCGAGGCGCATTTGGCAGCCAATCTCAATACAAAGGAGTATCCAGTGATGGATCATTATACCTTTGTACTGGGTGGAGATGGCTGTATGATGGAGGGGAATTTCCTCTGAGGCCTTTTCACTTGCAGGGACATTGGGACTTCACAAGTTAATTGTTCTCTATGATTCAAATTGCATTTCGATTGAAGGAAGCACAGATCTTGCCTTCACAGAGGATGTAGATAAGAGAATGGAGGCCTTTGGTTTTCAGACATTGACAGTTGAAGATGGAAATGATTTAAATGCCATTGCAAGAGCAATTGAAGAGGCAAAAGCGGAAAAGAATAAGCCATCTTTTATTACAATTAAGACATTGATTGGCTATGGATGTCCAAAGAAGGAAGGCAAGGCCAGTGCCCATGGTGAGCCACTGGGTGCAGATAATGTCGAGGAAATGAAAAAGAATTTGAATTGGGAATCGATGGATGAATTCTTTGTGCCAGAAGATGTCTATGCACATTATCAGGCATTGACAGAGGATCTTGGAAAGAAGGAAGAGGAGTGGAATGCTCTCTTTGCAGAATATACAAAAAATTGTCCAGAGAAGAAGGCGTTGTGGGACAGCTATTTTGGAGAAATTCCGATGGAAAGTTAGATAGTGCTGAGTTTTGGGATTGGGATGATGCACCACAGGCGACAAGAAATATTTCAGGAAAGATTTTAAATCGATTGAAGGAATTTGTGCCAAATTTAATTGGTGGTTCAGCAGATTTGTCACCATCCAATAAGACAGTGATTGAAGGCAGTGGCTATCTTGAAGCAGGTGACTACAAGGGAAGAAATATTCACTTTGGTGTTCGAGAATTAGCTATGGCAGGCGAGACCAATGGAATGTTACTTCATGGCGGAATCAGACCATATTGTGCAACCTTCTTTGTATTTAGTGATTACACAAAGCCAATGGCAAGGCTTTCTGCATTGATGAATATTCCGACAACATATATTTTTACTCATGATTCCATTGGGGTGGGGGAAGATGGACCAACCCATGAGCCAATTGAGCAAATGGCGATGTTTAGATCAATGCCAAATTTTCATGCCTTTCGTCCAGCAGATGCGACAGAAACCATTGCGGCCTGGTACAGTGCCATGACTTCAAAGACCACGCCAACCGCATTGATTTTGACAAGGCAAAATCTTCCACAGCTTGCAGGCAGCTGTAAGGAGGCACTTAAGGGTGGATATATTATTAGAGACAGCAAAAAGGATGTTCCAGATTGTATTCTCATTGCATCGGGGTCGGAAGTTAGCCTAGCTATTGCAGCAGCAGAAAAATTACTTGTCGATGGCATTGATGCAAGGGTTGTCAGTATGCCTTGTATGGATATATTTGAGGAACAGAGTGCGGAGTATAAAAACCACATTTTGCCAAAAAATGTCACAAAAAGAGTGGCGATTGAGGCACTTTCTACCTTTGGTTGGGAAAGGTACACTGGACTTGATGGTGCAGTGATTGGAATGACAAGCTTTGGTGCAAGTGCTCCACAGGACAAACTCTTTGAAAAGTTTGGATTTACTGTAGATCGAGTAGTCGAAGTTGCAAAGAGCTTATGATCAAAAAGAGATGGGGGGAGAGTATCCTCCTATTTTTTGTTGCAAATTTGATTTTGCACAATCTATATGCTATACTAAAAAAAAAAATAGATATAGAAAAGATGAGGAACAATAATGAATAAATTTGAAGCTTTGGAGTTTAAGAAATTAGTGGCAGAGGATATGCCAAGATATTCAAAATTTTATGGACTCCGTGACAATAAAACTTGTGACAGCGTACCATTGGAGAGTTTTTTGTGGAAGGATTACTACAATGTGCGAGCAGCGATTGTGAGAAGGGAAGGGGAAGAGATTGGTCTAGTTTGGCTGATGGGCGATGAGGATCGGCCATTTGCAGCTATGCCTTTGTGTAAGGAAGAAGATTTAAAAGATTGTTTCTTTTTGATGGTTGAGTATTTTAATACCGTATTGCACAGACCGTTTAAAATTCATTTGGCTGATCGAGAGGGGATTGAAGCCCTGCAATTAGATCATGAGCAATTTTTGGTAAAAGAGGAGGTAGAATTAAAGGACTATCTCTATGATGGAGAGGCTATGCGTACATTGGCGGGAAAGAAATTGCACAAGAAAAAAAATCACTACAATAAGTTTGTCAAGACCTATGAAGGAAGATATGAATATAGAGATATGGAATGTGCATGTAGGGATGAAGTATTTCGCTTTTTGGCCAAGTGGAGATTGAACAAGGGAGAAGAGGTGGAGCATCATCTTGATCCAGAAGTAGAGGGCATCCATGAGATTTTGAGAAATTGTAATCAATTGAATGTGCAAATGGGGGGTGTCTATATTGATGGTGAGTTAGAGGCATTTACCATTGGAAGTTACAATGGACATGAGAATATGGCGGTTATTCATATTGAAAAGGCAAATCTGGATATTCCGGGGCTCTATCAGTTTATCAATCGAGAATTTTTGCTTCACCATTTTGCCAAGGCCAAGTTAATCAATCGAGAGGATGATTTGGGCATTGAGGGGCTTCGAAAGGCAAAGGAGAGCTATTTTCCTATTGACTACGCAAGAAAATATTATGTGGAGCAGAAAGATTTTATTAATGCTTAATGGAGGAAAAAGGAATGCGATATCTTTCCCGTGAGGAAAAGGGATTGACAAAAAAATTATATCGGGAGGCTTTCCCAGAAGATTCTGACCAATTTATGGACTACTACTACGCAGAAAAGGCATCGAGCGATGACGATAATAGCAATGAGATTTTAGTGTGTGAGGATGGAAAAGGAATTGTGGCAATGTCTCACCTCAATCCCTATCTTGTGCGATTGAGAGATAGAGAGTATTGGTTAAAATATATTGTAGCTGTGGCTACAAAGGAGACGCACAGAAGACAGGGCCTTATGCGCAGTATGATCATTCAGTTTTTTCAAGATATGTACAGGGAGGGAGAGGAGCCATTTACCTTTCTACAGCCAGCAAATCCAGCGTATTATGAGCCATTTGACTTTACCTTTGTCAACAATTATATTGAAACTCAGATGTTAGAGGATGTGCAATACAAGATTGTAGAATTTACCCAAGATAGAGAGATGGCCTTGTTGGCTTTTTGGAATCAATTTTTGGAGAGATACAATGATGTATTTTGTGTGCGAGATAGTCAATATTTGGAGAGACTACAAAAGGAACTGGCAACAGAAAATGGAAAAATCGAACTTGTGCTTGATGAGCAAGAGAGAGTACATGGGGCAAAGATTAGCTGGGGGATCAAAAAGAGCGAAGTGCGAGAGTTCATTTGCGACCATGAATTTGCAAAGATGTTAGATACAAAGAAGCCATATATGATGGCCAGAATCATTCGCCTAGATCTCTTTATTGAATCCATTTGTCTTCGAGAAGATAGTTTAAAAGTTGGTGATACCTATAAATTGAGAATTATTGATTCCTTGATTCCTCAAAATGATGGAACTTATCTTTGGCATATCAATCGAGAGAGTTCTTATCTAGAAAAGTTAGAAAATGAGGATACATTAAATGTTCCAGAATTTACTATTGCAGAATTAACATCTTGGTTGTTTGGCTATACGGAATCTCACAAGGCAGATTTTTGTTCTCAAATTCAGACTTTAAAGGGCATTTTTATTGATGAGGTTGTATAGGATATGCAAATTGAAGTGGGCGATGTTTTGGTATTGAAAAAGCCTCATCCATGTGGGGCGAAAAAATGGGAAGTCTTAAGAATTGGTCAAGATTTTCGATTAAAATGCCAGGGCTGTGGACATCAGATGATGATTCCACGAAAAAGTGTAGAAAAGAGCATAAAGAATATTGAGAGAGCAGGAGATGGGGAATGAGTATTTTAAATGTGGAACATTTGAGCCACGGATTTGGGGACAGGGCAATTTTTGATGATGTCAGTTTTCGAATGTTAAAGGGCGAGCATATAGGGCTTATTGGTGCCAATGGCGAGGGAAAGTCGACATTTATGAGTATCATCACCAATAAATTGATGCCTGATGAGGGAAAGATTGAGTGGTCAAAGAATGTGCGTGTTGGCTATTTGGATCAACATGCCGTCCTAGAAAAGGGAATGACGGTTAGAGATACGCTAAAGGGTGCCTTTTCCTTTTTATTTGACTTGGAAGTACAGATGAATCAAATCTGTGACAAGATGGGAGAGAGCAGTGGAGAAGAGCTCGACGAAATGATGGAGGAGCTAGGAACCATACAAGATTTATTGATGGCTCATGATTTATGTAATTGATGCCAAGGTCGAAGAAGTCGCAAGGGCACTTGGGCTTGATGACATTGGAATGGACAAAGATGTCACACAGCTGTCGGGAGGGCAGAGAACAAAGGTTTTATTGGCAAAACTTTTGCTTGAAAAGCCAGATATTCTGCTTCTCGATGAGCCGACAAATTACCTAGATGTCGAGCATATTGAGTGGCTAAAGCGCTATTTATTAGATTATGAAAATGCTTTTATTTTGATTTCTCACGATATTCCATTTTTAAATTCTGTGGTCAATATTATTTATCACATGGAAAATCAAAAACTTGACCGCTATGTGGGCGATTACAATAAGTTTATGGAAGTCTATGAGGTGAAAAAGTCTCAACTAGAGGCAGCCTACAAGCGTCAGCAGCAGGAGAGAGCAGAGTTAGCTGATTTTGTGGCTAGAAACAAGGCGAGAGTGTCGACAAGAAATATGGCGATGTCTAGACAAAAGAAGTTGGATAAGATGGAAGTGATCGAACTAGCCAGAGAAAAACCAAAGCCAGAGTTTCACTTTCAGGAAGCAAGAACATCAGGAAAAACAATTTTTGAAACAAAAAATTTAGTTATCGGTTATGATGAGCCACTTTCACGACCTATTTCCATGCGAATGGAGCGAGGAGAAAAATTAGTGCTCTCTGGTGCAAATGGTATTGGAAAGACCACACTCTTAAAGAGCATTCTAGGAATGATTCCGTCACTTGAGGGGGAAGTTCATTTGGGTGATTACTTAGAGATTGGCTATTTTGAGCAGGAAATGCCTTCGGGGAATACCTCTACTTGCATAGAGGAAATTTGGAAGGAATTTCCTGGATTTAGCCAATATGAAGTGCGTTCAGCACTGGCCAAATGTGGGCTGACCACCAAGCATATTGAGAGTTTAGTGCGTGTGTTAAGTGGTGGTGAGCAGGCAAAAGTTAGACTTTGCAAATTACTCAATCGCCCAAGCAATATACTCCTGCTTGACGAGCCGACCAATCATCTGGATGTGGACGCAAAGACAGAATTAAAGCGTGCCCTACAGGAGTATAAGGGAAGCATCTTACTCATATGCCACGAGCCAGACTTTTATGATGGATTGGCAACAAGAGTGATTGATTGTGCAGAATGGGCATTGCGAAGCTAGAGAGAAATCAAATCTATAATTTTTTGTACACATTCTAGCACAGTAGAATTATTGGACACAAAAAAGTTGGCATATTTTTTATATTTGGAGATACGGGCAAGATACATGGCCTGTATCTCCTCTTTTGTTTTTTGATGAACAAGCGGGCGGTTAGTATCACTCTTTAGTGTGGCATAAATGGCATCAAAGTCTCTGGTGATACAGACGATGGTTGAGTGATCCTTCAGTATTTCACCATTTCGATCAAAGGTCAACATTCCGCCACCTGTTGAGATAATAGAAGGTGGAAGAAGTACAACTTCCTTGGCCACCTCATGCTCTAAATCTCGAAAGTAACTTTCTCCCCCTTTTTGAAAGATCTCTGGGATACTCATTTTTGTCTTGGCCACTAAATAGGCATCTGTGTCAATAAAGGGCACATTTAATGTTTCTGAAAGTAGTTGTCCAACACTCGTTTTTCCAACAGCCATAAAACCGCATAATACAATGGATTGATTTAATTGCATAGGTTCTCCTTTATTTTTAATGATATTTTTTATTTTAGCATTGACAGAACGAAAAAGAAAGAATATGATAATTGTATCAATAGAATTAGTACAGATAATACAGAAGGGAGGGTATATGATTTTACTAGATATGAAGGATCGACGTCCCATCTATGAGCAATTGATTGAAAAATTGGCAGATCTTATGCTATGTGGGGCACTGAGGGAGGATGAAAAGCTGCCGTCTGTGCGAAATCTTGCTGCAGATTTGTCCATCAATCCGAATACGATTCAAAGAGCTTATGTGGAACTCGAAAGAAGAGGATATATCTATTCCATTCAGGGAAAGGGAAGTTTTGTGGCCAATATTGAGAGTGTGCGCACAGATAGAAAAGAGGAGATACAAAACTCTCTTCGCACATTGGTGTTGCAGGCAAAAGATGTAGAGATGAAAAAAGAGGAGTTTGTTGCATTGTCAGAAAAGTTTTTTGAGGAGGACATGGGTGATGATTGAGATAAAGAATTTGAGTAAATCGTATGAGCATCGCTTGGCCATTGATCGGATCAACTTGAATATGCAAGAAGGTTCGGTCTTTGGATTGATTGGAACCAATGGTGCAGGAAAAAGTACACTTTTGCGAGTGATCTGTGGGATTTTGAAGCCAGATAGCGGGAATGTACTAATTGACGGAGAGGGAAGTTTTGAAAATCCGAGGGCAAAAGAGAGAATATTTTATATTTCTGATGATCAATATTATCCGCCTAGTGCCAAGGGAGAGGATATGAAGCAATTTTATAAAAACTTTTATCCCAAATTTGATGAGAAGAAATTTGAAAGCTTAATGGGGGGATTTCACCTCGATGCTAGACAAAAGATTTCCACTTTTTCCAAGGGAATGAAGAAACAACTTTCGATTATTTTGGGGCTGTGTGCAAATACGCCCTACCTTCTTTGTGATGAGACTTTTGATGGGCTTGATCCTGTGATGCGACAGGCAGTAAAAAGTTTGTTTGCACAACAGATGCAAGATAGAAATTTGACTCCAATTATTGCCTCACATAGTTTGAGAGAACTAGAAGATATTTGTGACCATGTGGGACTTTGCACAGAGGAGGTGTCCTTCTTTCGAGGGAGATTGAGGATATGAAGTTGAGCATTCATAAATTGCAGGTGGTTTTGAGAGAAGGAATGAAGATTGATGACATTCATGGCTTAGAAATTGTGCAAAAAAAGACAGTGGGCAGTGTCCATACCTTGGTCTGCAGGGGAGATTTATCAGAAATTAAGGCAGTAATTGAGCGGTATCATCCCATCTTTTTTGAGGCAGTTGCTCTTAGTTTGGAAGAGGTATTTATTAGTGAGACGGAGGTGAAAGGTTATGACATCAAATCGCTTGTTCTTTAAGTGGATGAAGGAAGATTTAAAAAAGCGGGTATCGTCACTGGCCATTGTTTCTTTACTCAGTTTCTTTGGATTTTTGGTGACTTGGCTGTTGTTGACCAGCATGAGCGTGAGGGAATGGAAGTCGGAGAATTGGACGGCGATGGACATTGTGCAATTAAAAGGAGAGTTCTATAGCTCTTTTTTGAAATATGTAAGGAGTCCTTTAATTATTTTTTCCTTGGCCATGTTGGGGGTATTGGTGGGGGTGTCGGGATTTGCCTACTTATTTTCAAAGAAAAAGACGGATTTTTATCACAGCCTGCCAATAAAAAGAGATTTTTTGTATGGAGCGATTGTTTTAGACAGTATGATCATTGTTGGTCTGCCCTATTTGGTTTTTAGTTCGCTGGCTAGCCTGATTGTGGGGGCAGCGACAGGGGAGAGAGGAGCTCTCATTTTGACGATAGCTTCTTGGGCTGGAAATATGACGGCATTTTTGTTGCTCTATGCGACAGTTGTTTTAGCTGTAATGCTTACAGGAAATTGGTTGGTATCCTTACTTGCCGTGGCTACCTTCTGGATTTATGGTCCAATGGTCTATATTTTGAGAGAAAGCTATGAGAAGATCTTTTTCAGAACGATACTGTACAATGTGCATCAAGATATACTTCCAGGATGGCTGTCGCCGCTATGTTTTGTGTTGCTGAAAAGAATTGGTCAAACAAAGTGGATAAATTTAGGTGTCGGGGTTCTTCTTTTGGTTGTCAGTGGCTTTCTCTATAGATTGAGAAGATCAGAGGTTGCAGGATCAGCAATGAGTTTTACAAAGACGATGGCCGCAATTAAGCTATGTATTGTTATTCCGTCGGCACTTCTTGGGGCATTGGGATTTTATGTCATTAGTGATAATACATTGATTTGGGCAGTATTTGGCTTGATCTGTGGTGTTGTGATTAGTCATGCAGTCATCGAAATTATTTATCATGCTGATTTTCGAAAGTTATTTGCCCATAAGATGCACATGGTGATGGCTTTGATTGTATCCTTGTTGATTTTCTTTAGCTACAAACAGGATTTTTTAGGTCACGATCGCTATATTCCAAAAGAGGGCGAATTTCTCGGTGTAAATTTTGTACAGAGTGAAATTTTGCAAAATTCTATCGATTCCTACAGAATGTGGTGGGATTATAAAGAAGATGCGACAGTAAAAGAGCCATCAAGTCTTTATACAGATAAGAGCGTGATTGAAAAATTGGCAAAAAAAGCTGTAGATTCGCTAAAACTTCCACAGAGTGAAATCAATGATCGAATTGAATTTTATTACTACTTGAAAAATGGAAAGAGAGTGGGGAGAAGTTATCCAGTCAATAAAGATGACAAGGAATTGCAGGAAATCATTGCAAAGATCAAAAAGAGCGATGAATTAAAGAAAATGAAATATCCTGTGCTCAATATGAAAACTGTTGACAATGTCAAAGCCTTATATTGCTCTCTTGGAGATAATGATGGACTTTCCTATATGATATTAAAGCCACAAAATTTGCAAAAGCTTTTAGAGACCTATCAAAAGGAGTTGTCCAATGCGATACAAGCAGAGCAGATAGATGGGGGAGAAGATGTCATTCATCTTTCATTTTTAAGTGAAATTCCAGAAAGAGTCAGTAAGGAACATCCTGATGCGATGAGCTATCCAGTCTATTCCTCCTTTAAAGAGACACTTGCTGTTCTCAAGGAGATGGGAATTGAGCCGATTACACAAGCACCTATTGAAAAGATTACGATTGAATATCATGATGGAAAGCAGCTAGACATTGTGGATAAGGATCAGCAAAAGGCCATTATTGAGGCAAGTAAATTTGTTGGACTTCACTCCATGTATAGCGATAATCGATATCATTACTATGCGGGAGAAGACAAGGAAAGCAAAAACTTTACCATCTATGTGACTACAAGGGAATTAAATGACAGGCAACAGGGATGGACTTATTGTTTTGATAAGGTAGTGCCTTATAATTCCAATGAGGATGAACATCAATTGAGTGGATATCGAAGTATCTATGAGCGAGAGTTTTTGGACGGAAAAGTACCAGAATTTGTGCAAAATTTAGTGAATAACTAGCTTGCTTTTTTATATCGTCTTTGGTACAATAATTAACCGTGACACATTATTCCTTGTTTCCGATGATTATAGTTTCGGAGGCCAGAGACCATAAGGAGGTAGAGAAGACGATGAAAAACACATACGAGTTAGCACTTGTTCTTAACGGCAGACTTGAAGACGAGGCAAAGAACGAAGCCCTTGAGAAGGTACAGGGTTACATTACTAGATTTCATGGTACAGTGACCAATGTCGATGATTGGGGTAAGAAGAGATTTGCTTATGACATTCAGAAGCAAAAAGAAGGTTTTTACTATTTCATTAAGTTCGAGTCAGAAGATGCAACTTGTCCAAACGAATTAGAAGCACATGTTCGTATTATGGAGCCAGTTGTAAGATACTTAGTCGTTAAGCAGGAAGCTTAATATTAAGGAAAGCGTGATTGTATGAACAGAGTAATTTTGATGGGGAGATTAACCCGAGATCCAGAAGTTAGGTATTCATCAGGTGAGCGTTCTATGGCAATTGCAAGATATACACTTGCCGTTGATCGAAGGAGAAGAACAGCGGATGCCAATGAGCAGACAGCAGATTTTATTCCTTGTGTTGCCTTTGATAAATCAGGTGAGTTTGCAGAAAAGTATTTCCGCCAGGGAATGAGAGTGCTGATTTCGGGACGCATTCAGACTGGAAGTTATACTAACCGAGAGGGACAAAAAGTTTATACAACAGAAGTCATTGTTGATGACCAGGAGTTTGCTGACAGCAAGGGTGCAGCAGCACCAGCGAACAGCATGAATAATGGCGTTGGAATGGGTGGAGGTTATTCTGCACCGACAAAGCCAAATCCTGCATCAGCAAGTAGCGATGGATTTATGAATATTCCAGATGGAGTTGATGACGAAGGACTTCCATTTAACTAGAATGACGAAAGGGGATTAATATTATGGCATTCAACAAGTCAGCAGACGGTGCTAGAAGAAGACCAGGAAATGGAATGCGCAGAAGAAAGAAAGTTTGTGCATATTGCTTCGAAGAAGGCAAGTCAATTGATTATAAAGATGTAGCTTCATTAAAGAAGTTTATTTCAGAGAGAGGAAAGATTCTTCCTCGCCGTATTACAGGTACATGTGCAAAGCATCAGAGAGAGCTCACTGTAGCAATCAAGAGAGCTAGACATATCGCATTGATGCCTTATGTTTGCGAGTAATCAATGATAGAAAATGAGGAGTCACTGCCTAGCAGTGGCTCTTTTTTGTATACTTTTACTTTTGTTACTTTTGGGTTACGATGGACGAAAAGCCTTAAAAATGCTATAATATTTCTTAATATATTTTAAAGAATAGAGGAGAAAAAATATGAATCAGAATAAAAAGTTGGAAGAGTTATTTGCCATGTATTTGCGATGGCCACTCTATCTGGCCGCTGCTCTGATCGTTGTCGCTTGTATCACATTGGGGATAGATAAGATTGCTGGATTGGTCGTTTTATTGTTGACGATTTGTATATTGGCTGGACTATTTTGGTTGTACTTTTCTTCAAAGAAAAACATTCTAAAGGCGATGGTGGGATTTGCCAAGCGGGAGAATTCTACAGAGGGACGTCTAACACAGGATTTGGATGTACCCTATGCATTGTCTGATGAAAAGGGAGTATGGATTTGGAAGAACAATGCATTTGAGGCATTGGTGGCTGCTGACCGTGTGGAAAGAAGTAGTGTGACAGGAATGTTTCCTGATATTACAGTGGAAACATTAAAGAATATTGTGACACGGGAAGATTTTCACAGCAGTTATTTGGAAGAAAAGTATCATGTATATATTCAAAGAGAAGAGATTGATGAAACACCGATTTTTGCCATTTACCTGATGAATGAAACAGAGCTTGTGCAACTAAAGGATGAGGTAGAGAACGAAGAGCTTGTGGTTGGACTTTTGTATCTCGACAATTATGAGGAAGCGATGGAGAGTGTGGAGGAAGTTCGACGATCACTACTCATCGCATTGGTTGATCGAAAGCTCAATCAATATTTTTCGGCTTTTAATGGCATTGTCAAAAAGCTAGAAAAGGACAAGTATTTTTTTGTTATCAAGCGTAGTTGTTTGCGAAAGATGGAGGAGAGAAAATTTGAACTCCTCGAGGATATTAAGACCATTAATATTGGAAATGAGATGAATGTGACAGCAAGTATTGGTATTGGTGCTTCAGGACAAGGTTATGGTGAGAGCAATGAGTATGCGAGAATGGCCATGGATATGGCTCTTGGTCGAGGGGGAGATCAGGCCGTAGTGCGAGATGGCGAACAATATCGCTATTTTGGTGGAAAGTCTCAGGCAATTGAAAAGACCACCCGTGTAAAGGCTCGTGTAAAAGCTCATGCTCTGCGGGAGCTTTTGGAGGGCAAGGACCATGTCATCATTATGGGACATAAGATTATGGATATCGACTGTTTTGGATCGGCAATTGGTGTTTGGCGTATTGCCCAGACCATGAGAAAGAAGGCCCATATTGTCAGCGGAGAGATTAATTCTTCTCTAAAAGCCATTTCGAGATCGCTTTTTTTAAATGACGAATATCCTAAAGATTTGTTTATTGATAAAGATCAAATTAAGGAAATGGTAGATGATAGCACCATGCTTGTGGTTGTGGATGTCAATCGACCGAGCTTGACAGAGCAACCCGATTTGTTAAGTTTAGTAAAGACTATCGTGGTGCTTTGACCATCACAGACAGAGCAGTGAGATTATTACGAATGCAGTGCTTTCCTATGTTGAGCCCTATGCATCCAGTGCCTGCGAGATGGTTTCTGAGATTGTACAGTACATCCGTGATGACATTAAGCTAAAGCCAGCTGAAGTCGATGCAATGTATGCGGGCATGGTCATTGATACCCATAGCTTCACACAGCAGACGGGAGTGCGCACCTTTGAGGCGGCAGCATTTCTTCGCCGAAAGGGCGCGGATGTTATTCGTGTTCGAAAGCTGTTTCGAGATAAAATTGAGAATTATATGGCAAAAAATGATACCATTCACAATGCCGAGATTGTGGCTGGTGCATTTGCGTTTAGTGAGTGCAAGGGGGATAATTTAGAAAGTTCCACTGTTGTTGCAGCACAGGCAGCCAATGATTTACTCGATATTGTCGGTGTGAAGGCAAGTTTCGTCTTTACCATGCACAATGGCATTGTTTTTGTCAGCGGAAGGTCGATCGATGAGGTCAATGTACAGATGATTTTAGAAAGACTTGGTGGTGGTGGGCACCGAAATGTAGCTGGTGCACAATTTAAAGATGAAACAGTAGATGAAGTTAGAAGCAAGGTCAAAAATTTGGTCTTGGATATGCTAAAGAAAGGTGAGTTGACAGAATGAAAATTGTATTATTAGAAGATGTAAAGGCATTGGGAAAGAAGGGAGAGGTCGTAGAGACTAGCGAGGGCTATGCGAGAAACTTCTTAATTCCTAAGAAAAAAGGTGTGGAGGCCAATGCAGCAAATCTCAATACTTTAAAGCTAAAGAAGGCCAATGAGGAAAAAATTGCAGCACAGGAGCTTGCAGCAGCAAAGGAATTGGCTGAGAAGTTAGAGGCTTCCCTCTATTCATGTCTCTATTAAGGCTGGAAAGGATGGAAAGACTTTTGGATCGATTTCAACAAAAGAAATTCATCAGGCAATTCATGATCAGTTAAATCTTGAAGTGGACAAGAAAAAAATTGTTGTTCCAGAACCAATCAAGACATTTGGAACTCATGAGGTGACCATCAAGTTACATAAAGATGTGGCAGCAAAGTTTGCTGTGAAAGTAGTAGAGGAATAAAATGGAAGAAGAGGCACTGTTAAAGCGGGTTCTTCCACACAGCATTGAGGCTGAGCAATCGGTTATTGGGTCAATGTTGATGGATAAAGATGCCGTTATTGTAGCAATGGATATTCTCAATCGAGATGATTTTTATTCGATCTCCTATGGTGCAATGTATGAGGCTATGGTTGAACTTTTTAACGAGGGAAAGCCGATGGACATGGTCCTAGTGCAAAATAAGTTGAGGGAGAAGGGATTGCCACCAGAGGTGGGAAGTTTAGAGTCGATTAAGGCATTGTATGAACTTATTCCAACATCAGCAAATATTCGCTCCTACGCAAAGATTGTGCATGACAAGGCAGTGCTTCGTCGTTTGATTAAGGTCAATGAGGAAATTGCCAATGCCTGTTATGTGGAAAGCGACAGTGTCGATGGAATATTGGCCAAGACGGAAAAGGATATTTTCAATCTTCTACAAAATAAGGGAAGTGCAGAATTTACACCAATTGGAGAAATTGCCAGGACAGTCTTTGAACAAATTGAGGCGGCGAGCAGGACGAAGGAGACGGTCACGGGCGTGCCAACAGGATTTGTCGATTTAGACTACAAGACGAGTGGCTTTCATGCCTCTGATTTGGTGCTCATTGCAGCCCGTCCATCTATGGGAAAGACAGCCTTTGTCCTTAATATTGTTCATCATGTGGCGACAAGAAAGCAATTGCCATGTATGATTTTTTCTCTAGAGATGAGTAAGGAGCAATTGATGAATCGTATGCTCTCTATGGAGTCAAGAATTGATGCACAGAGTTTGCGCACGGGAGATTTGACAGATAATGATTGGGAAGATCTCCTAGAGGGCGTTGTCAATGTCTCAAGATCAAAACTTGTGATTGATGATACGCCAGGAATTAACATTGCACAATTGCGCAGTAAGTGTAGAAAAATGAAACTAGAGCAGGGATTGGAGATAGTGATTATTGACTATCTCCAATTGATGACTTCAGGCAGCAAAAGATCTGACAGCCGTCAGCAGGAAATTTCAGATATTTCGCGAAGCTTAAAAGCATTGGCCAGAGAGCTAGAGTGTCCTGTTGTGGCACTTTCTCAGCTCTCTCGTGCCTGTGAGACCAGACCAGATCATCGCCCAATGCTTTCTGATCTTCGAGAATCTGGAGCAATTGAGCAGGATGCAGATATTGTGATGTTTATATCGAGATGATTATTACAATAAGGATACTGAGCATCCCAATGAAGCAGAGGTGATTATTGCTAAGCAAAGAAATGGTCCGATCGGAACAGTTCGTCTAGTGTGGAGACCAGAGACAACAAGATTTGAAAATATGGAAAGGAAGTAAGAATGAAGTTTTCAGAAATACCTTATACACGAGTGGACTTTGATCAATTGATTTTGGATTTTCAAAATTTGATCAGAGACTTTGAGATGGCAAATTCTGGAGAAGAGCAATTTCAGATTCATCAAAAATACTATAAAATGATGGATCATGTGATGACAGAGTCGACATTGGCCATGATTCGAAGTGACATTGATATGACGGATCCATTCTATGAAAAGGAGCAGGCGTATTATGATCAGAATATGCCAAGATTTCAGAGTGTTGTGGTGGAATATCAAAAAAAGTTGTACTATTCACAGTACCGTGCCTATTTGGAAGAAAAAATTGGCCCTGTTGCATTTAAAAACATTGAATTGGCGATGAAGGCCATGGATGAAAAATTGATTCCCCTGATGCAGGAAGAAAATGAATTGATGACAGGATACAATAAGCTCCTTGCTTCAGCAAAAATTGATTGGCAGGGCGAAGAGTTAAATTTATCTTTGATGACACCTTATCTCAATCACAAGGACAGAGAAATTCGCAGACAGGCATGGGAGAAGTATACGAAGTTTTTTGAATCACATGCACAGGAATTCGATGATTTTTATGATCAATTAGTGAAAAATCGCACAGCACAGGGAAAATTGATGGGATATGAAAATTATCTCGAGCTTGGCTATGCGAGAATGAATCGCAATTGCTATGGCAGGGAGGAAATAGCGAAATTTCGTCAGCAGGTGAAGGAAGATCTCGTTCCATTTGCAGAAAAATTGCATGAGAGAAAAAGGATTCGCCTTGGGCTTGAGCGTTTAAGCTATATTGATGAGAATATTTTCTTTTTAGATGGCAATCCAAAGCCAGTAGGAACACCAGAGGAAATTCTCATGGCAGGACAAAAGATGTACAGTGAACTCTCTGCGGAAACCAAGGAATTTATGGACAAGATGTGTGAAATGGAATTATTTGATGTCTTGGGAAGAAAGAATAAAAAGACTGGTGGATATGAGACGATGTTGCCAGACTACAAAGTTCCGTTTATTTTTGCCAATTTTAATGGCACTGATGGGGATGTCGACGTTATCACACATGAATGTGGACATGCTTTCCAGGGATATTTGACGGCCAATGATCCCATTCGAGAGCACAATGACATTACAATGGAGACTGCAGAGACACACTCGATGAGTATGGAGTTTTTTACTGAGCCTTGGATGAACTTGTTTTTTGGAGATCGTGCAGCGGACTATATTCAAATGCATTTTGAAAATGCAGTGACCTTTATTCCTTATGGGACGATGGTTGACGAATTTCAAAATATTGTATATGAAAAACCAGAGATGACACCTGCACAGCGCAGAGAGCTTTGGAGAGAATTAGAAAAACAATATAAGCCACATCTTGATTATGGAGACAATGATTATCTTTCAGGTGGAGGTTTTTGGCAAAAGCAGCATCACATCTATGACAGCCCACTCTATTATATTGATTACTGTATTGCAGGAACCAATGCATTGGCGTATAAAGTTTGGATGGATGAGGATTTTCAGGGGGCATGGAAGAGTTATATGCATCTGGCGAAAGAATCAGCATCTAAGTTTTTTGATGAATTAATTGAGGATGCAGGGATCAAGAATCCGTTTAGACCAGGAAGTTTAAAGTATATGGTAGAAAAATTAGAAAAGAAGTTATAAAAAACAGTGGTGTGAAAAGAGCATTCTTTTCACACCACTGTCATCTTATTTGGCATTGATTAAGCCTCAATAGCCTCTGTTGGACAAACAGAAGCACATGTACCGCAATCGATGCAAGCATCAGCGTCAATATTGTACTGTGTATCTCCCTGAGAGATTGCTCCTACTGGACACTCGCTCTCACAAGTTCCACAGCTAACGCACTTGTCTGTAATTGTATAAGCCATTGTAATTTCCTCCTTAAAAATATTGTTATTCAACGCAGTTTCATTGTATAATAAAACCTAAAAAAATTCAAGCAAATCAGCCGCTGTCTTGAGAAAAGTACATAAGCATTTTGCGTAAATAATGACTTGCCATAGCAGTATAATCAATGTTATATTGAAGGAGTAAATTATATAGGGAGGTAGAAAAATGGAGATTAACAAGAATATGACCATTGGAGAACTTTTGATGGTCAATGACAATATTGCACCAATTCTTATGCGTGCAGGTATGCATTGTTTGGGTTGCCCTTCATCACAGATGGAGACACTTGAAGAGGCCTGTATGGTTCATGGCATTGATTGTGATGTATTGGTTTCTCAAATCAATGAAATTTTAGGTGCCTAGAAATCGGATCATTGAATTTAGGGCAAAATCAAGGGAAGTTGCAAATCAGTTTCGCAACTTCCCTTCGTTTTATTGTTGGCATTATATTGCCATCTATTCAGTTTTATCTTCTCCTGTGGAGTCATTGGTCTCTGTTGGAATTGGAGAAACCTCAGAAGGCGTATATTCTGTATCGGAGGGAACATCAGCACTGTTGACAACGGTTGGATTGCTGTTCTTAATCTGTGCAATCTTTTCATTGTTGGCATCAATTCTTGCCTGTTCTTCTCTGATGGTATCGAAAAATTTTGCCAAATCGGCATTGTCACTCAAGAGATTGTTGGCATAGACATAGTCACCGATGCTTTCCTTTGCCTGCTTGATGTGGCCTTCCGCATTATTGCTGTCGAGATTGAGCTTTGTGATCTCAACTTGAACCTTTCCCTTTTCTAAGGCACTTTGTGTCACACTGCTGGCCTTATCTACAAAATTTTTAAAAAGATTACTTGGCATAATATAAATCCTCCTTAGTTATGTGATGTGTCCATTGACTTTTTGTATGCACTAAATGCAAAGAGTGCGTAGACAACACAGTAGAGCACAGAATCCCACTGAATGTGATGATAGTAGCGAGTAAAAAGTGCATACTTTAAAACGGTTACTGCAGCAGCTGCTGCCCAAAGACCAAGTCCCATTGCAGCCACGATATACAGCTGATTAGATAATACCATAAATAAACTGAAGAAAAAAGCAAAAAATAAAATGGCAGTAACTAGATTGCCGAGGGAGATGAATCGGCTAAATACTTTGAGTGCAGCACTGCCAAGACAGATAGGTACACTCAATGGGAGTAAAATTTTACCGTATCCCTTGCTACTAAAGTATTCATGAAGACTGATGCAAACATTGTTGAAATTCATAGTTTTTTCCTCCTTAGTTGATTATTTTTGTATCTTTAGTATACTAAACCAGTGTGGATAAGGCAATGCTGTTTTTGGGGAAATAGAGAAATTATAGCCACTAAATGGGGGAAATAGGAGACAAATATGGGAAGAGCATCAACAAAGGAAAATAAAACCATATATCAAATCTATCGAGAAGAGTGCGGTTTGACTAGGGATGGGGCGAGTGAATTGATGGACGGTGTATCCTCAGCTCGGATTGAAAAAATTGAATATGAACAGACAGAGCCAACGGCCTATGATATTATGCAAATGGCACAGTGCTATAAGAGACCAGAACTAAAAAATTACTACTGTACACATGAGTGCCACATTGGAAAGGACAGTGTGGCTAAAGTGGAAGTCAAGGAGCTTTCCAATATTGTTTTAGAGATGATTGCAAGTCTAAATGAAATTAATCCATTGGTGTCAAAGTTAGTTCAAATTACAAGGGATGGTGTGATATCTGAGGATGAATTGCATGATTTTAGCTTGATTCGCACGAAGTTGAGAGATATTTCTGTTGCTGTCAATGAACTCAATTTATGGGTGGAAAAGACAGCGATGGAAAAATAAGAAAAGAGGCTGCACACTAATCACTTAGTGCGACAGCCTCTTTTTAGTAGAGTGAAGCAAAAACTTGTAATGCCCTACCTCTAGTGATAATTTCACAATGTTCTTCTAAAAATGATGTGCTGGCATAGGAAGAATTTATCTTTCTTCCATATTCAGAGAGAATATTGCAGGTGATGGAAAATCCATGGACATCGTCATTGGAAATGACTAAAAGGTATTGGTCATTATTTTTATAGAGTGTATTTGTTCCATTGTATTGCCCGTGGATAGCCTTGGCTGCACAGACAATAGTGTCCAGATCTTTAAAGGAAAAAATGCGAACTGAGGATATCACTTCATGCTCTTTGGCATATAAATTTTCTACACCTTCTAACATTTCTTTTTCGCCTTCTTCGGGAAAAAGAATGAGATTTTCTGGTGTAAATGTAGAAAAGCGGGCATCCATTTCTTCAGGATCCTCTACCTTGGTAATAATCATCACAATACTATTGTCTGCCATGGGTATGGTTTCCACCATAATGGGATTTTCATCTGTTTCAAAGCCAAGTTCAGAGGCTGCGCGGCGAAGCATCTCCTTGCAGAGTGTGCGTGCCTGATAGGAGCCATATCCAAGATCGTTTAGTTTCATATTTCGGATATCGAGGTCTCCACTCGTGAGTGTGCAGCTAATTTGGTCTTCATTGATTCGTTCTATTTTCAATATTATCACCCCTTTCAGAGTTAAAACAATTTACTTTTGAAGTGTACCATTGATTGACTTTGTCTTCAAGAAAATATTGAAAAAAACTTAGGCTAAACCGACCGAATGTACATTCGGGATTGACGATAAAAAAAGTATGGAGAATTATAATAAAAAAACAGAGATGGACATAGGAGGTGGTAGAGTAGACGGATGGGAGGCTCTTGCAAGTAAATATCGAAAGATTCGAATTTTTAGGCAGCGGATTAAATGGGTCAGTCTATTTGGCGGAACACAAAACACTCGGAGTATATCGAGCCATAAAGATAGTCCCCAAATTGAATAATCATCTCTTCGAGGAATTTCGCAAAGAGGCACAGATCCTAAAAAATTTGCACCATCCAGGAATTCCGATTATCTATGACTTGGAAGAGTCCAAAGAGGCAATGTACTTGGTGGAAGAATATATGCAAGGCGAAAATCTTTACTCCCGAGTACATGAAATTGGCGTAATGCCATATCAAGAATTAGTAACATTTGCGTTGGCACTCTGTAGGCCAATGGATTATCTACACAAACAAAGTATTTTTCACCTGGATATTCAGCCAGGTAATCTCATTATCAAAGATGGTCAAGTGAGCATCATCGATTTCGATCATTCCCAAAAACAAGATAACAATATAGCGTATGCCGATGGCTATGGTACAAGAGGATATGCAGCACCGGAACAATATACAGGTGGGGCATTGGATGCCAGAACAGATATTTACAGTATGGCTGCAATTGTGTACTATGCTGGAATCGGAAGATACCCAAGCAATGACCAGGATAAAATGCCAGAGAGTTGGGGAAAACTGCGAGAAATTCTGCGGATTTGTCTGAGCACGGAAAAAAACGAGAGATATGCATCCGTTGAGCAGTTAAAAAATGAACTTTTGGCACTAGAATGTAAAAATCCATCTCAAAGAATTGCCTTTATTTCTAGTGCACAGGGGGTTGGAACTACATGGATTGCCCTTGGTTTTGTGGCATTTTTGTTGCACAAAAAAAGAAGTGCAATATATGAAGAAAGAAATTCATCATTGCATATGACGACGCTACAGGAAAAACTGGAGATAAGAACCGATGGTTGTGGATATTTTCGGTATAAAAATATTCCTATTCGCCCTTGGTATCGGGAAAATGTGGAACTTGAACGGCACAGTGCCCAATTTGTGATTGAAGATTATGGCGTGGATGTGGATAGGGCCATCTATGAGTTGCCGGATGTACTGATCTGTGTGTGCAGGCATTGTATTTGGCATATGGAAGAGGCACTCTTGGCAATGAAGAAATTGGCAAAGAAAAAGTACATATTGATCTGTAATCTTGGTGGAGAAAAAATGGAGATGGAGGAAAAGAATTGCCTGTATTTTCCATTTGATGAAAATATTTTTTTGGAAGGGGGAGAAAAGGAGAGGGTATATGAGAGAATTTTGCAATTACTAGAGAAGGAGTAAAAAATGCGATGGATGCGATGGTTTCAAAAGAAAAAGTTTGTGCAAAGAAGACAGGTGATCATTGGGGTTATGGGGGCAGGAAGTGGTGTGGGAACAACACATACAGCTTTACTTTTTTCTGCTTATTTGTCGGGATGTGGGCTATTTCAAACCGCATTTGTGGAGCTCAATGATAGCCAAGATATTCGTCGATTACTGCATACAACAAGAAAGCACTATGGCATTTGTTATTTTCCATCAGCTAGTAGTGGGCAACTTTGGAAACTAAAGGAGGGCGGCTACGAACGCATTGTGGTTGATTTTGGCCACGGAGGAAATCGAGAAGAATTTTTGCGATGTGACATTCGAGTCGTCTGTGTGGCACTTTCGAGCTGGAAGGGAGAGGAATGTTTGCAGATATTGCGAATGGAAGATGAGAAAATCTTAAATCGCTTTCACTTTGTCATGGCTTTTGGGTCTGAAAAAGAGAGGAAAAGGTTAGAAAGAGGCTATCATTTTCAGATACATAGACTTCCCTTTGTGGAGGATCCCCTTCTGATTTCGAAGGCGTCCTATGAGGTACTCAAAGAGATGGAATGGCTCAACTTGGAGTGATGTGTCACAAAATGCTCCACCTTAGAGTACCAGATGGGAACAGATATGCAAAGAATGGATAGGGAGTACGCCTGTTTTGCGATGTTGCGAGATATGGGCGAACGAGGTGTAGAAATTTATATCGATGGAAAGCGATGCGATGTGAATGATTTGAGCAATGTATTGAGACTTTCGGATGAAAAATTGAGTTATATGGGAGATTTTATTTCCGATGAGAAGACAGGAATACTCAAAGAAATTCACTTTGACCGCATAGATGAATAAAATTAGATATCAATTCAGTCTCATTTCAATAGTAGTTTAAGTGAATATATGGTATAATTAGGGAACCTATGTAAATAAATGGAGGTTCCCTAAATTTTATGAAGAAAGCAATTACAAGATTTTTAGCAGTCGTATTTTTATTGATGGTTGCCATAGTGGGATATTTCGTTTCGGATTATTTTGGTATATTTGCCACAAAAAAGAATATTATGTCCGACCGAGATTATTACCATGTCAGTGGTGAGCGAGTGGGGTTATTTTATAATTTTAATCAGCAGAGCACAGCGGCGATTTATAGAGATGGTGTAGTTTATCTGCCATTTAGCTGGGTACAGAGTACACTCAGCAATTTTTATTGGAGTGATGACCAAAAAGTAATGTTGGTGGCTCAGCCAACAAGTATGGCTCGAATTGGATTAAAGGATAAAGACAAGACAGGAAAGCCAGCTTTTATTATTGAAAATGAAACAAAATATCTCTCACTCAATATTATAACGCAGTATGCAGATGTTCGTATTGACGATTTTAGTGGTGATGAAATTCGCCATATCAATATTTTTGACAATTGGGGAGATTATCAGACGGCCACGATTGAGCGTGAGACAAAGATGTATACAAAGGAAGCTGTCACGGCTGACCAAGTTCGTAAGTTAGAGCCTGGAGAGAAGGTTCGCTTGCTTGACTATTACAGCGATGATGAGTATGCAAGCAAAAAGTTGAAATGGGTTAAAGTGGCCACAGATGACAATCATACCGGCTATGTGAAAAAAAGCTTTTTGAGCAAACTAGAAGTGGCATCGGATCTTAGCACCAATGATATGCCAAAATATACCTCTATTCATTTGGATAAGCCAATTGTACTGGGATGGCATCAGGTGACCGTGCAAGCAGCAAATGGAGGATTTGATGAGGCGATTAAGGACACGAAGGGATTAAATGTTATTTCGCCGACATGGTTTGCTCTTTCTGACAATGACGGAAATTACAAGAGCTATGAGAGTGAAGAATATGTGCAAAAGGCTCATGCACAGGGAATTCAGGTTTGGGCACTGGTTGATAATTTTAATACCAATGTGAATTCAGAAATTTTACTTGCGAAGTCAGCTGCAAGAGACAAGATTATTAGTGGGATGATCAAGTCGGCAAAGAAATATAAATTTGATGGAATCAATGTCGATTTTGAGCAGATTCGTCAAAATGCAAAGCCACATTATATTGAATTTATCCGAGAGCTTTCCATCGCATGCAGGAAGAATAATTTAGTGTTGTCTGTTGATGTTCCAAATTATGCAGATTACAACGCCTTCTACTCAAGAAAAGATTTGGCAAAGATTGTCGACTATGTAGTCAACATGGGCTATGATGAGCACACGAATGGAACGAGTATGGGTAGTGTTTCTTCTATTGGATATGTGAAGAAGGGACTAGAGAGAACACTCAAGGAAGTTCCAGCAGAGAAGTTAATTAATGGTGTGCCATTTTACACGAGAATTTGGACGAAGAAAAATGGCGAGACAACGAGCAAAGCGATTGGCATTAGTGATGCAAAAGCATGGATTACACAAAATAATGTGGATTTAACTTGGGATGATAAGTTAGGACAGTACTATGGCGAAATTAAGACCGATGATACGAAGCAGGCGATTTGGATGGAGGAAGAAAAATCGCTTGGTCTAAAGGTGGATTTAATTAAGGAGAAAAATCTGGCAGGTGTTGGTTGCTGGAAACTGGGATTTGAACCTAGCAGTATTTGGGATGTCATTGATCGAGTAAGTCAATAAGTTATCAAAAGGGCTTGAAGTTGTTCTTCCAAAGTGCTAATATAGTGGAATTAAAAAATAGTTTCATTCAGGAGGAAAAAATTATGGCATTGATATTACCGGAACATTATGATCCCGTGCTTTCTGTTCGAGAGACGCAGGAGGCAATCAAGTACATTCGAGATACATTCCAAAAGGAATTTGGAAAAGAGATGAATTTGGAGAGAGTTTCTGCTCCTCTATTTGTCACAAAATCAAGTGGATTAAATGATAATCTGAATGGAACAGAAAGACCAGTTGGTTTTGACATTTTGGCTATGCCAAATGAGGAAGTGGAGGTTGTTCATTCTCTTGCAAAGTGGAAGAGAATGGCATTGCACAAGTATGATTTTCAGCCTGGTGAGGGTCTTTATACAAATATGAATGCGATTCGCCGTGATGAGGAGTTAGATAACCTTCATTCTGTATATGTCGATCAATGGGACTGGGAAAAGGTCATTGATAAGAAGGATCGCACTATCGAGGAATTGGAGAATACTGTGCGTACCATCTTTAAGGTGATTAAGCATATGGAACATGAAGTTTGGTATAAGTATCCAAATGCAGTTCGTCATCTTCCAGATGATATCTACTTTATTACTTCCGAGGAATTGTTGCAAAGATATCCAGATAAGACACCAAAGGAAAGAGAAAACCTGATCACAAAGGAAAAGGGCTGTGTATTTATTGAGAAAATTGGAGACAAGCTTTCGAATGGAGAGCCACATGATGGCCGTGCACCAGACTATGATGATTGGTCATTGAATGGAGATATTCTCTTTTGGTTTGATTGGCTTGATTGTGCATTGGAAATTTCTAGTATGGGTATCCGTGTAGACGAAAAGGCCATGGAGGAGCAGTTAAAGAAGGCTCATTGTGAGGAAAGGAAGAATCTTCCTTATCATCAAATGCTCTTAAATGGTGAATTGCCATATACTATCGGAGGTGGTGTGGGTCAGTCAAGACTCTGTATGTTGCTCTTAAACCGAGCACATATTGGAGAGGTGCAAAGCTCGCTCTGGCCACAGGATGTTATTGATGCTTGTGAAAAGCACAAGATTCACCTATTGTAGGAGAGATATGATGCAGACGAAGATGATTGTCATTCGAGATAAACAATATAGGGATCTGCTAAGAGAGGCCGCCGACATTTTGATGTCTGGTGGCCTTGTGGCGTTTCCGACAGAAACAGTCTATGGACTTGGGGCAGATGCATTGAATCCACAGGCAGCAAAAAAGATTTATGCAGCCAAGGGAAGACCAAGTGACAATCCCTTGATTGTCCATATTGCTGATGAAGAGGAAATGGGAAAGTTGGCAAGAGAAGTGCCAGAGATGGCAAAAAAGTTGGCACAGGCATTTTGGCCAGGACCAATGACACTTGTGATGAAAAAAAGAGAGATTGTTCCACTGGAAACGAGTGGAGGGTTAGATACAGTTGGAATACGAATGCCATCAAATGAAATTGCAAGAAGTCTGATTCGCTTGGCAAAAACACCGATTGCTGCACCAAGCGCCAATACTTCAGGTAGACCAAGCCCTACACAGGCGGAGCATGTGTGGGAAGATTTAAATGGAAAAGTGAATGCCATTATTGATGGTGGGACAGTGGGCATTGGGCTTGAGTCAACGATTATTGATGTCACAGGGAGTGTTCCGATGATTTTGCGTCCAGGGGCAATTACGATGGAGATGGTCAAAGAAGTCGTGGGCAAGGTGGAGCTTGACCCCACATTGCTTGGAAACCAAGAGATGACCCAAAGACCAAAGGCACCAGGAATGAAGTACAGACACTATGCCCCAAAGGCAGAACTTTTTGTCGTAGAGGGAAAAAATGAAAAGGTGGTCGAAAAGATCAATGCCCTGATTAAAGAAGCACAGTCAAAAAAGATGCGAATTGGATTGATGGTTTCCAGAGAAAATCGAGATCGCTATCCAAATCATGAATCCATTGATTGTGTGGTTTTGGGTTCAAGAGAGGATGAGGCAGAAGTTGCCCACCATTTATTTGCCACTCTTCGCAAATTTGACCATCAAAAGGTAGATATTATCTATGCGGAGAGTTTTTCGGGTGAGGGGATGGCAATGGCCGTGATGAATCGCTTGATGAAGGCGGCAGGTCAAAAGAAGATTTTAGTGTGAAAGGACAAAAAATGGGCGAGAAGAGACAAGATTACATCACTTGGGATGAGTATTTTATGGGTGTGGCAGAGCTTTCGGCGAGAAGATCAAAGGATCCAAATACGCAGGTTGGTGCGTGTATTGTCAGCAGTGACAATAAAATTTTATCTATGGGTTACAATGGATTTCCAAGGGGATGTTCAGATGAAGAGTTTCCATGGGGAAAGGAGCATGAAAAAGATGATCCATACAATGCAAAGTATATGTATTCCACTCATGGTGAACTCAATGCCATACTAAATTACCGAGGGGGGGAGTTTAGAGAACAGCAAAATCTATGTCACCCTCTTTCCATGTAATGAATGTGCAAAGGCGATTATTCAATCAGGAATTAAATTAATTGTTTATGCTGATGATAAGTATGAGGACACACCATCTGTGCGTGCGAGCAAGCGAATGCTCAATGCAGCTGGAGTGCGCTATTACCGATATACTTCCACAGGAAGAGAGATTAAGATACAAGTATAATGGAAAAAAATTATGTTGCTGTGGATCTTGAAACCACAGGACTTTCTGCAAAGAAAGATCATATTATTGAAATTGGAGCTATTCAAGTTAAAAATGGGCAGATTGTTGGCAAATGGAATAAATTAATTGATCCTAGGGTGGAGATTCCAGAACGAATTGAGAGAATTACAGGGATTACACAAAAGATGCTCAAGGGACAAAGTTATATTGAGGAAGTCATAGGCGAGTTTTATGAATTTTGTGAAGATTTACCTCTTCTTGGGCACAACATCCTTTTTGACTATCGCTTTTTGAAAAAAGAGATGGAAAATGCAGGGCTTGGCTTTGAGAGAGAGGGCATTGATACTTTAAAGATTGCCAGAAAATGTATGCCTAAGGGGGAGAGTAAGACTTTACTTAACGCCTGTACATATTTTGGGATTGAAGTGAGGGAAAGCCATCGTGCACTCTCTGATGCCATCTCTGCTCATCTTTTGTATCAAGAGATGGGCAGAGGAAAGCAAGAGGAGTATCTTTTGGCTGAATCATTGCAATGTAAGGTGAAAAAAGATGTACCAGCTACGCAAAGGCAAAAAGAATACTTGCAGAAACTTTTAAACTATCATAGAATAGAGGACAAAGCTTTGATGGCTTTGAGTAGAAGTGAGATTTCTAGGCTGACGGACAAGATTATTCGCCAGTATGGAAGAATGGAGAGGTGAAAAGATGAGTCCAAAAGTAAAGAAGATTATTATGGGTGTGATTGCCGTTGTGATGGTTGCTGCAATGATTATTCCAATGGTGATGAGTGTCATGATGTAGGCAGAAGGACGAAAAGAGAGATGATGAAGAAGAGCATTCAAATGTGCAATTATAGCAGTTTTGGCAGCAGGACTCTATATTCAAAACGCATGGGCATCGACGATTCCAACAGGAATTAGTGTCGATGGTATGGATTTTTCAGGAAAGACAACCGAAGAAGCGAAGGGGTTGATTGACGAATATATTCAGCGAAATAGTGGAAGAACTCTTCGCGTTAAGGTCAATGGTCAAGAAGTTGCCTCCACCACCCTAAAGGAATTGGGATATGAGGGGGCACACAGTGAGCAGGTTCTTCGCATATTAGGTTCTTACAATGATGGAAATTTAATTAAGCGATATATGACACAGGAGGATATGAATACCTCTCCTGTCAATCTCGACCTTGAAGATGCTGTGGATCAAACAAAATTTGACCAATTGATTAAGGAAAAGGCAGGAAATTTACTTGAGCCAGCACAGGATGCAAAGCTTGAGCGAAAAGATGGAAAATTTGTGATAACGCCAGAAAAATCGGGAGTAAAGATTGACGAAGAAAAAGCAAAAACAGATCTTGAACAGGCACTTCATTCTGGAGACAACAGTGATATTGTTTTAGATTTGCAGACGGTTGAGGACAAGCCAAAGATCACAGCCGATCAATTGAGTGGAATTAAGGATGTATTGGGAACTTTTACAACCGATTATTCTTCCTCGTCATCCGAGCGAGCGACGAATGTAAAAAATGGTGCACAAAAGATTAATGGTCATATCTTGATGCCAGGGGAGACACTTTCTGGCTATGAGTGCATGGAGCCATTTACAGTGAAATGGCTATCGAATTGCCCATGCCTATGAGAATGGTCAGGTAGTAGATAGCATCGGAGGTGGTGCCTGTCAAATTGCGACGACTTTGTATAATGCTGCATTGCGTGCAGAGTTAAAGATTAAGCAGCGACAAAATCACTCGATGACTGTGGGATATGTACAGCCAAGTGGAGATGCAGCGATTGCAGGAACCTATAAGGATATTAAAATTACAAATAATCAAGACAAACCAATTTATGTTGAAGCCTATACGACGGATCGAAAATTGACATTTACGATTTGGGGAACGGAGACAAGACCAGCAAATCGAACGCTTGAATTTGAGTCAAAAATTTTATCAAAGACAAAGAGAGAGACAACCTATATTGATGATGAAAGGCTTTCGGCAGGAGAAAAGGTCTATGTTTCCTCAGGACATGATGGAAGGGTTTCACAATTGTGGAAGATTGTCAAGGTCAATGGAGTGGAGACAGAGAAAAAGAAGATTTCTGAGGACTATTACATTACTTCCAATGATATTGTGCGTCGTGGTGTGAGATCCAGCGAAAGTAGCAATCGCAGTGAGGAAAAGAGTGAGGAGAAGGCAGAAAAGAAAGTAGAGAAAAAGGAACAGCCAGCAACTCCAGCACCACAGCCGGCCCCAGCTCCAGAGCCAACACAAGCTCCAGCTCCAGAGCCAACGCAAGCTCCAGCTCCAGAGCCAACACAGGCTCCAGAGACGCAAGCACCAGCACCACAGCCAGCAGAAGCTGCTCCAGGAGGGCAATAATGGATATTGTTGTTTTGGGCTATGCGGGGGCACTGGGAGTGAGCCAAATTCTTGAAAAAAAGAAAGAATTATTGGAAACGAGATATCACAAAAGATATCTTGAGAAGGTCATTCAAAAACATCGTCAATTGTTATATCCAAGGCCCGAGGCGAAACAATATTTTGCAACAGAAGTGATAGAGGCAGGCGAAGCAGGTGTGCTTGCTTGCCTCTATCGCATTGCAACAGAGAAAAAATGTGGGTTAAAAATTGAAATTCGAAAGATTCCACTGTTACAGGGAGGAATTGAGGTTTGTGAATTTTTTGGTTGCAATATTTACCGATTGAGAAGTCAATGTTTTGTTTTGCTCTGTGAGAGTGGATATCAGACAGTTGCAGCATTGAAAGCGGATGGATTTACAGCAGAAGTTGTGGGAATGCTTGATCAAACTTCACTGGACAAATGCATTGTCGACAAGGATGAATTGGAATATATTAATCGCTCGGGGGCGGATGAAATATATAGAATACTTGATGGTAAGGAGAACAAGGAATGAGAGAAAAAATACTTGCAGTCATTGAGAAAAACAGCAGGATTGATTTGAAAGAATTGGCCATTTTATTGGGAGAAATGAAGTGGATGTTGCCAATGAGATTTCCAATATGGAAAAAGAAGGTATTATTTGTGGGTATCACACCTTGATTAATTGGGACAATACAAGCACAGAAAAAGTTGTAGCTCTCATTGAAGTAAAGGTCACACCACAAAGGGGCATGGGATTTGACAAGATTGCAGAGCGTATCTATCAATTCAGTGCAGTTTCGGCGGTATATTTGATGAGTGGCTCCTTTGACTTTACTGTAATTGTAGAGGGAAAGACAATGAGAGAGGTGGCACAATTTGTTTCTGATAAGTTGTCACCAATGGAGTCTGTACTCAGCACAGGAACTCATTTTATCTTGAAAAAATATAAGGATCATGGAACGATTCTTACGGAAAATAAAACCGATGAAAGGCAGTTGATTACACCATGAGAAATCCGTTATCAGATAAAATCCAAACTATAAAGCCATCGGGAATTCGAAAATTTTTTGATATTGTCAATACGATGGAAGGCGCCATTTCTTTGGGCGTTGGAGAGCCCGATTTTGAGACACCATATTTTATTCGAGATGAGGGTGTATATTCACTAGAAAAGGGACGCACATTTTACACATCAAATTCAGGTTTGATGGATTTGAGAATGGAAATTGATCGCTATATCAAGCGAAAATATAAAGTAAGCTATAATCCAGCAAAGGAAATTATTGTGACTGTGGGAGGGAGCGAAGGAATTGATATTGCACTCAGAGCGATGTTAAATCCTGGAGACGAAGTCTTATTACCTCAACCAAGCTATGTTTCCTATGAGCCGTGCACAATTTTGGCCAGTGGTGTTCCTGTTATTATTGACTTAAAGGAAGAAAATGGTTTTAAACTCACTGCAGAGCAGATTTTAGAAAAGATTACAGATAAGACCAAGATTTTAATTTTGCCATTTCCAAATAATCCGACAGGATCCATTTTAAGTTATAAGGAATTGGAAGAAATTGCCAAAGTCTGTATAGAAAAAGATCTCTTTGTTCTTTCGGATGAGATTTATTGTGAGCTGACCTATGCGGGAGATCATGCTTCCATTATTCAGGTGCCAGGAATGAAGGAGAGAACAATTTTAATCAATGGATTTTCAAAGTCCTATGCGATGACCGGTTGGAGACTTGGCTATGCCTGTGGACCAGAAAAATTATTGAGCAAATGACTAAAATACATCAATTTTGTATTATGTGTGCACCAACTACCAGCCAATATGCTGCCGTAATTGCCCTTCGGGATGGCGATGAGGCTGTGGCCAAGATGAGGGAGTCATATAATCAGAGAAGACGCTATGTTCTTAGTCGTCTAAATGATATGGGACTCACCTGCTTTGAGCCAGAAGGGGCATTTTATGTCTTTCCGAGCATCAAGCGATTTGGTATTCGCAGTGAGGAATTTGCGACAAGACTGTTAATGGAAGAAAAAGTTGCTGTTGTGCCGGGAACAGCCTTTGGTGATTCTGGTGAAGGTTATCTTCGCATCTCTTACGCCTATTCCATCAATCAATTAAAGGAGGCACTCGGTCGCATTGAAAATTTTGTAAAGCGTCTCGATGCACAGGCAGAAGTATGATCAATATTGTTTTATATGAACCGGAGATGCCTGCAAATACAGGAAATATTGGAAGGACTTGTGTGGCCACCAATACACGCTTGCATTTAATTGAACCATTGGGTTTTAAACTCAATGAAAAGCAAATTCTTCGAGCAGGTCTTGACTATTGGGATAAGCTTGATGTCCAGGTCTATTCTGATTATGACGATTTTTTAGAAAAAAATCCAAGAGCAAGAGAAAAAATGTATATGGCAACGACAAAGGCAAAGCATACCCATTCCGATGTATGCTATGAATCAGATTGTTATATTATGTTTGGAAAAGAAAGTGCAGGCATTCCTGAGGAAATTCTTGTGGAAAATGAAGAAAATTGTGTGCGCATTCCAATGTGGGGGGAGATTCGCAGTTTGAATCTTTCGAATTCTGTTGCTATTATTTTATATGAGGCACTTCGCCAAAATGGATATGAAAAAATGGCATTGGAGGGGCATTTGCATAGACTATCTTGGAAGGAAGAAGGAAAATAGATAAAATGAGGCCGATTTTTGGCCTCATTTTTGTACTTTTCAATAAAAATAGATACAAAAATGTGCTAGAAAATGATATACTGCAAAAAAGAAGTGGAGGAAAAGTAATGGAAGATGTAAAGAGACAATTGTGTATTAAGGCGTTTTCGGTTGCAGAAGCAGTAAAGAGTGACCGTTTTTTCTTAAAGGCGACAGACTTGGGGTATCAATTAGGAATCAATGAAGCAGTTTTTCAGGATCTTGTGTCACAGGAAGAGTTAATAGAAAGTGCAACATTAGATATTATTCAACCTGAACAAAGACATATCCCCGTTTATTCGATTATGGATATTTTCCCGATTTCGACAAAGGCCTTGGGGAAAATTGGTGAGGGAATTACCCATACCTTGACAGGGGTGTATGTTGTTCTTACAGGTGTCGACACTGAGGGAAATCATGTCAGTGCCTTTGGAAATTCGGACGGAATGTTAGATGAGCAGGTGATATTTGACCGTGCAGGTACACCAGGAAAAGATGATATTATTATTTTAATACAAGTTGTGTTAAAGGCAAAGGCAGGATATCAAAGAAGCGGACCAGATGCCGTGCACAGGGTGTGTGATGAGTTTTGTCAAGAAGTTAGAAAAAAATTAAAACTCTGTCAAAGATATACAGAGAAACATCAATATGAAGATGTTGTGCGAGAAGGAAAGAAAAAAGTTGTGCTAGTTAAGATGGTCTCTGGACAAGGAGCAATGTATGATACCCATTTTCTTGCTACAGAGCCCTCGGGATTTGTCGGAGGACATTCAATTATTGATATTACAGGTGCCCCTGTTTTGCTCTCACCAAATGAGTATAGAGATGGGGCCATTCGGGCGTTATATTAGAGAGGAGAAAAGATATGGGAATTGGACCGTCAACAAAAGAAACAACATTACATCATTTCAGAGATCCACTGGTACAAGTGCTTGGAGATGATGAGGACATTGACTTTTTGGGGGTAATGATTGCGGGAATTCCGCAGGACAATGTCAATAAGTATTTTACAGGTGATCGTGTGGGTGCATGGGTAGAAGGTATGCGTGCTGATGGAGCCATTGTGAGTGAAGACAGTTGGGGCAACAGCAATGTGGATTTTGCCCATGCCATTGAAGAAATTGGAAAGCGTGGCGTCAGTGTGGTTGGCGTCAGCTTTGTGGGCACTCAGGCTCAATTTGTTGTGACCAATGAGTACATGGATACAATTGTAGATATCAATAAGAGCACAGAGGGCGTGGAGACGAATGTTGTCGGAGAAAACAATTTGGATGTATTGGATGCGAGAAAGGCTGTGGCACTGTTAAAACTAAAAATGAGGCAGGAAAAGAATGGATTTTAATCAATTGAAATCCTATATTGCTGTTGTAGAAAGTAAGAGTTTTACAAAGGCAGCAGAGGAGAATTTCTGCTCTCAGTCTACTGTCAGTAGTCACATTGCAAAGTTAGAAGAAGAACTCAAAGTAAAATTATTGGTTCGAACGACAAAGAACATTAATATCACTAAGCGGGGGGAGGAAATTTATCGCCATGCCTGTGATATTTTGCGTCTACAGGAGATGATGCTACAGGGGGTGGCCAAAGATGGAAAGAGTACGCTCTATATTGGGGCAACTTCCACGCCGACGACCTATATTTTGCCCGAACTATTTTCTCGCTATAGCAATATCAATCCAGATATTGTATTTGATGTACTGAAAAATAATAGTATGAATATTATTCAGGGTGTAGAAGACGGAATGTTTGATATTGGCATTGTTGCAGAACAAAGGGAATCAGAACAACTAGAATACACCTATTTTTGTCCTGACCGAATGCTTCTTGTTATGCCAAGAAAGGAGCATTACAAAAAGATTTGGGAGAACAATGACCTTGTGGATGGTATACAGTCACCAATGATTGCTAGGAATACAAGTAGTGAGGGAAATATTGACATCAAGAGTATGTATGAGCAAATGGGGATTGAACACTATGATTTTAATGTGGTCACACGGGTCAATGACCAAGAGAGCATAAAGCGAATGGTAAAAAAAGGGTATGGTGTGGCAATTATGTCTTGTTGGGCCTTGTCAAAGGTAGAGAGAGAGCATGACTTTTATGTACTTAGTTTTCCAGAGGCTTTGAGTATTCGATCATTTTATTTAGTGAGGCGAAAAAATATTCGAAGAAATCCAAATATTCAATTGTTTGGGGGATTTATGAAGTTGGAAATTGCCAAAATGAGAGAGGAGATCATCAATGGATAAAAATCGCCATATCATTGTTGGTACAGCAGGCCATATTGATCATGGAAAGACAGCACTAATTAAGGCATTGACAGGTTATGATGCCGATCGCTTGGAAGAAGAAAAGAGAAGAGGCATTACGATTGAACTTGGATTTACAGAGTTTACATTGCCAGATGGCAGCAGTGTAGGTATTGTTGACACCCCAGGACACGAAAAATTTGTAAAGACAATGGTTGCTGGTGCGATGGGAATGGATATGGTCTTGGTTGTTGTCTCTGGCACAGAGGGAATCAAGGAGCAGACAAGGGAACATCTCCATATCTTGGAACTTCTCCACATTCAAAGGATTATTGTGGTGATGACAAAGATTGATATGATCTCTATAGAGCAAAGAGAACAAAGAAGAAAAGAGATCAGAGATTATTTGGCCAAGACCATTTGGAAGGATGCAGATATTGTTCTAGCCTCATCAAAGACAAGAGAGGGGATAGAGGAAGTTATCCATTGTATCGAAAGTGGCATTGACAGTAGAAAAAAAGCCGGAAGATGGAGAGTTTGTTCTGCCCATTGATCGTGTGTTTTCTATTGCGGGATATGGAACAGTGGTTACGGGAACTCTTCTTCGAGGAGTGATTGACTGTAGTACCAAGGCGATGATTTATCCAAAGGAACGTGCAGTTAGAATACGAAATATTCAAGTTCATGGCAAGGATGTTGATAAAGCCTATGCGGGAGAAAGAGTGGCCCTCAATCTCAGTGATATGGAGAAAAAGGAGATTAAGCGAGGAAGTTTGCTGGCTAGAGCGGGGAGTATAACGCCGTCAACAATCTGCAATGCGAAGGTAAAAGTCGACAATGATGACCAAGTTTCTATAAAAAATCATTCTAAGTTGGAGCTTTTAGTTGGAACAGCACATATGGAGGCAAAGATTGTGCTGATCGATCAGAAGGAAGTGGAAAATGGAGAGAGTGCATGGGTTCAATTGCAACTGAATACCCCCATTGCTGTGCGTGCAAAGGAGAGATTTATTTTGCGCAATGAGGCAGCAAAGGTGACGGTTGCTGGGGGAATGATTGTGGATCCTAATCCGGCGAGAAAGTACAAAAAAGGCTGTGTCGATATTGATGCACTGCAGACACTAGAAATGGGAGATGCCAATGCACTGCTATATGAAAAGATTGTACAAGCTGGAGGAGATTTTTTAGAAATTACAAAGGAACAGAGCATGGTTGACTTTTCAGATCGAGTCTTTACCTTAGAAGTCAATAAAAAAATCTATGCCATTTCTAAGGCCTATTTTATGCAATACATCGATAGATTGGATACCTATTTTCAAGATTTTTATGAGAAAAATCCCTACAAGCTGGGACAAAAGCAGATGGTCATTCACCAGCAGGTATTTCGACGACTAAAAAAGGACTTATATTTGGCCTTATGCAATCGCTTGGTTGAGATGGGAAAATACAATGTAAAAGATGACATTTTATCCTTGGCAGGGCATCGCATTGTTAAAGATGAGCGCTACATAAGAATTGCCAATCAATTAGTCAATTCCATGCAGCGTGCCCAATTTGTTTTCTTAAAATTGGGAGAAATCCCAATAGATCAAGAAGATCAACCTTATCTGTCCGATGTACTTTTGTGTATGCTACAAAAACATACCATTATTCGATTGGAAAATGACTACTACACACTGGGCAGTATCTATAAAAAATTATTGGCTGTGTCGAAAGAGCAAATGGAAATCGAGGGAAAAATTAGCATTGATGTCCTGAGGGAAAAGTTTGGAATTTCGAGAAAGAACGCAAAGTTATTTTTTGCCTGCACAGACCGAGAAAAAGTTACTCGCTTTGATGGGTTTGAGAGCGAAAGAACGCCCTATATTCGGGCATAATATAGGAGAATTTTTAGGGCAGTGGTCATTCGCTGTCCTCTTTATTATTAAAAATTTCAATATTTATAGGGATTTACAAGTCTTTTATTGGTAATTTATATAAGTAACTGATGTTAATTTATTGACGCAAACAAGAAAAAACCGTAAAATAGATAGAAAGGGAGAACAAAAAATAAAGGGGGAAAGGATATGTTTACAGTTTCTAATGTGTTGCTCTTGGTGCTTGCTATTTTGGCAATTATATTCGCCGTGGTATTTATTAAGGATTTGGTGGCCCACAAGGACAACTTTGAAAAGGACACAAGTGCTGTTGTCACAGGGATCATTGGTGTAGTAGCCAACTTCTTTGATACTTTGGGTATCGGATCTTTTGCACCGACAACAGCGGCACTTCGCTTTGCCAAGCAGTCAGAGGATCGACTAATTCCAGGAACATTAAATGTTGCGTGCACAATTCCAGTTATCTTTGAGGCATTTCTATTTATTAAGGGAGTGGAAGTTGAGCCATTAACTTTAGCAGGAATGTTAATTGCAGCAGCAGTTGGTTCCTATGTGGGGGCTGGTATTGTTTCAAAGTTGCCAACAAAGCTCATTCAGTTAGTCATGAGTGTTGCACTCTTTGTCACAGCCATTATTTTTGCATTACAGCTTGCTCATATATTTCCATCAGGAAATGATGCATCTCAAATTTATGGATTACATGGAGGAAAGTTAGTTCTTGCCATTGTTGTCAACTTTGTTTTGGGTGCGTTGATGACAGCAGGTATTGGACTCTATGCACCTTGTATGGCTTGATTTATTTATTGGGTGTCAATCCTACAGCGGCATTTCCGATTATGATGGGTTCTTGTGCCTATCTAATGCCAGTGGCTTCTGTGCGTTTTGTCAAGGAGGGAGCATACAATAGAAAGGCGAGTCTATTTATTACCATCGGTGGAGTCATTGGTGTGGCTGTTGCCTACTATCTTGTAAAGTCTATGCCTTTGGGAATTTTAAAGATTTTGGTAACCGCAGTTATTTTCTATACTGCAGTGACTCTATTTGTCATCTAGAAAGAAGTAAGGGAGGAAGCATTATGAATGTCGGAGCAAATATTAGATGTATTGATTCTCACACAATGGGAGAGGCAACAAGAATTATTGTTGGTGGCGTTCCTGTATTAAAGGGAAGCACAGTGATGGAGAAGAAGAAATATTTCTTAGAGCACTATGATTATATTCGAAAGATGGCCATGTTGGAGCCTAGAGGTCATGCGGATATGTTTGGTGCACTTCTCACTGAGCCTTGTGATCCTTCGGCAGATTATGGTGTCATCTTCTTAGATGGCGGCGGTTGCCTAAATATGTGCGGTCATGGAACCATTGGTGTGTGTACGGTATTGGTAGAGACAGGTATGGTCAAGGTGACAGAGCCGATTACAGAAATCACATTGGAAGCGCCCGCTGGACTTGTTCGTGCACAGGTAGAGGTAAAGGATGGAGAGGTCGTACAGGTTTCCTTTAAAAATGTGCCAGCATTCCTCTATAAGAAGGATGTAACCGTGGATGTTCCTGAGCTGGGAAGAAAGATTACCTGTGATATTTCTTTTGGTGGAAGCTTTTTTGCCATTGTCAAGGATGAGGAGATGGGCGTAGAGATTGATCCAAAGAATCTTGATGACATTGTGCCAAAGGCCTTGGCTCTTCGAAAGGCACTCAATGAAAATGTAGAAATCAAGCATCCATATTTGGATATCACCACCGTAGATTTGGTAGAGATCTATGGCAAGGCAAAGAGCCCAGATGCAGATTTACAAATGTCGTTGTATTTGGTGAGAAGCAGGTTGACCGCTCACCTTGTGGAACAGGTACTTCGGCAAAGATGGCTGATCTTGTTGCTCGAGGAAATTTAAAGATTGGCGATCGCTTTGTCTATGAGAGCGTATTCCAGACAAAGTTTATTGGAGTTCCTGTAGAAAAGACAACTTGTGGAGACTTTGAGGCAATTATTCCACAGGTTACAGGAAAGGCTTATATTACAGGATTTAATGATTTGGTCCTTGACCGAAGAGATCCATTGGGACATGGATTTATCATGTAAATGAGGAAGAACAAAAGATGAAGAGGATATTTTTATTAAAGCAACACATTGGAGCACCAGATACTGCAGCTGTTGCTGTGGGCGATGAGGTAAAAGTGGGAACATTGCTTGCCTATCCAGAAAAACTTGGTGCCAATATTTTCTCTAGCGTAGAGGGAAAAGTTACAGAGGTGAGTGACAGTCAGATTGTGGTTGATGGGGAAGAAAAGGAGGAGGATTTTGTAAAGATTCAAGCGGAAAATCCACTCGATTGTGTCAAAGCCGCAGGGATTGTTGGTATGGGAGGAGCAGGCTTTCCAACCAATGTCAAATTGAATATTGACTTAAAAGGAGGCTATCTCCTTGTCAATGCAGCAGAATGTGAGCCAGTGCTTGCCCACAATATGCTTCAAATTATGCAGCAGCCAGAGAAAACTTTGCGCGGTGCAGACTACTGTGCAAAATGGTCAATGCGAGCAAAGTGATTATTGCCATTAAGGCAAAGCATAAGGAAGAGATTGAAAAGTTAAAGCAGTTTTTACCAAAATTTCCATCATTTAGCCTTCATCTTCTGCCAGACCTCTACCCAATGGGAGAAGAAAGAGCAGTTGTGCGTGAGGCACTGGGCAAGCTTCTTCCACCAATTGCATTGCCAAGTGAGGCCGATGCAGTGGTTATCAATGTGGAGACAGTACTTCGTGTGGCTGAGGCCATTGAAGACCATCGACCAGTGATCACAAAAAATCTTACTGTAGCTGGAAAGCTAAAGGGAGAGAAAAAGGTTCATGTATTTATGGATGTTCCTATTGGAACGACGGTCGGCGAACTGATTGAAAAAGCAGGTGGAATTGACGGTGACTATGGTGAAATTGTTATGGGTGGACCATTTACAGGTCATGCAGTGTCATTGGATACTCCAATCACGAAGACAAGTGGTGGAATTATTGTAACAGAGCCATTTGAGGATCTTAATGGTGCAAAGATAGGACTTTTGCTCTGTGCTTGTGGTGGAAATGTCGAGCGAATGGAAGATTTGGCAAAAAAATACAATGCGGAGGTTGTTTCCTACCAAGCTTGTAAGCAAGCACAAGATGTCAAGGGAACACTAAAGTGTGAAAATCCTGGAAATTGTCCTGGACAGGCACAGAAGTGTTTAAACTTTAAAAAAGATGGCTGTGAATACATTTTGATTGGAAATTGCAGCGATTGTACCAACACCGTTATGGGTTCAGCACCAAAACTTGGTTTAAAAGTAATCCATCAGACGGATAACATCTTTAAGACAATGGGCATGGAGCCAATGCGCTACTTGACAAAGTCAAAGAAGGTGGAGGAAGAGCCAGAAGTAAGTGCTGAGGCTCAGGTTCAGCCAGAGACCAGTACTGAAGCAAAAGATTACGAGTATTTGACTGTATTGAGCGATGGTGATATTATGATTAGTATCGAGTCAGGCAGTGATATACATATTAGCATTGAGTAAAAAAGAAAGGAACAAAAGATATGTCTATTTCAGCAGAATATGCAAACAGCCACAAGGATAGTCCTGCGGTGCTTTGCTGCCGTGCAGAAAAGGGCGTGGTTTTATCAAGCCACAACCTAGAGGATCCAGAGATTTTTGATGATCTTGTTGATTCTGGATTATTAAAGTTAGACGGCGTATTAAAAATTGGTGAGGTTTTGGGTGCAACTTTATTAGAGACTTGCGACTCATTGACACCTTTGACAAAGGACTTAATTGATAAGGTTCAGTCCGTAGAGGAGGAGAAGGCACCAGAAACTGCACCAGAATCTGCTCCTACAACATCAGCACCAGCTGTACAGGGAGCAACAACTCAGATCAGTGGTGGAATGTTAAAGATTCATATTGGAGAAGGAAAGGGAATTGATATCCAAGTCCCAATTGGCAATGCGACAACAACAGCAACTACAGGTACAACTGGAGTTGGAGCAGCACCAGTTGCTGCAGCACAGGCTGTGGCACCAAAGGAAGAGGATGTTCTTGTTCGCTCTTGACAAGAAAGCACTTTAACATCACTGAGGTAAAGAGAGGACCAGAGACAAAGATTGAGGGCACTGTGCTCACCATCCGTGAGGGCATTGAGGCTGAAGCTGTGGATAGCCAAGAGCTTGTGTTGGATTTAAAAATTGATGTGATTACACCAGATATGTATCACACATTTTCTAACACCATTATGGATGTTCAGCCAATTGCAACCAAGGAAGGCGACAGCGAAGTGGGATCTGGTGTGACTAGAGTTCTTGACAATGTGGTTATGGTTGTTTCTGGTACAGATGCCAATGGTGTACAAATTGGTGAGTTTGGATCTTCAGAGGGTTATCTCGATGAGAACATCATGTGGGGAAGACCAGGTGCACCAGATAAGGGCGACATCTTTATCAAGACCAATGTGACCATCAAGGAAAAGACAAATATGGAGCGTCCAGGCCCATTGGCAGCCCATACTGCAACAGATGTCATTACACAGGAGATTCGTGAGGCTTTGAAGAAGGTTGATGAGAGCTTAGTAGTCAACACAGAGACATTTGAGCAGCACAGACATCCTGGAAAGAAGAAAGTTGTTGTTGTCAAAGAGATTATGGGACAGGGTGCAATGCATGACAATCTTCTCCTTCCAGTGGAGCCAGTCGGAGTATTGGGTGCAAAGCCAAATGTAGACCTTGGAAATGTTCCTGTTGTTGTTTCTCCACTAGAGATTTTGGATGGATGTATTCACGCACTCACTTGTATTGGACCTGCATCAAAAGAGATGTCTCGCCATTATTGGAGAGAGCCATTAGTAATGGAAGCATTAATGGACAAGGAAATTGATTTTTGTGGTGTTATTCTTGTTGGTAGCCCACAGATCAATGCAGAGAAGTTCTATGTTTCTAAACGTGTAGGTATGATGGCAGAGACCATTGGTGCCGATGGTGCATTTGTGACAACAGAGGGATTTGGAAATAACCACATTGATTTGCAAGCCATATCGAGCAGATTGGTATGCGTGGTATCAAGGTTGTTGGTATGTCATTCTGTGCAAATCAGGGTGCACTCGTTGTAGGTAATAAGTATATGACAGCGATGGTTGACAACAATAAGTCTGAGACTGGAATTGAGAATGAGATTCTTGCCAATAACACACTTTGTCCAGAGGATGCAGTTCGTGCAATGTATATGTTAAAGGCTGAGATGGCTGGGGATGAAATCAAGAAGGCTGAGAAGAAGTGGAATCCAAATGTAAAGACGGCCAATGTCGAGTTGATTTCCAGTGTCACAGGAAAGCCAGTTGAGCTTGTGGAGAATGAGACTTCACTTCCAATGAGTGAGAAGTTCAAAGAAAAGTATATGAATGCGTAATGCTATGGCAAAGTATACGGACAAGATCATCTACATGGAGGGCATTATCGTTGAGGTTCACGATGGTGCAGTTGGAATTGACCTAAAGGGAAGGCTTGGATATATGAAGATTCCTATGCGTATGTTGATTACAGATTATGAAATCAAGGTTGGGCAGGAAGTTGGCTTTAATATGAGCTTTATCGAACAGCTTGGGCCTGAGGTCAATGAAAAGTATGTTAGTAATATTCGCCATACACATGGGGATAATACATAAAATTTGAGATTTAAGAAAGGATAAGATATGGATTTTACAGTAGTAAAGGGTATGCAGTCCGAGATTTTCGTGCCTGTGACACCTGCGCCAGTATGGGCTCCTGTAACAAAACCGCTTAAGGATATGACGATTGCCATTGCAACAGCGGCTGGAGTTCATCACAAGGATGACAAGAGATTTAATCTTGCAGGTGATTTTTCATACAGAATTATTAAAGATACAATGCCATCAAGTGAGTTAATGGTATCTCATGGTGGATATGATAACAGTGATGTCAATAAGGATATCAACTGTATGTTCCCAATTGATCGCCTTCATGAGTTAGCAAAGGACGGTGTGATTGGAAAGGTTGCTCCTGTCCATGTTGGATTTATGGGTGGTGGCGGAAACCAGGAGAAGTTTAAGAATGAGACTGGTCCAGCGATTGCAAAGATTTAAAGGATGAGGGTGTTGACGCCGTTATCCTCACTGCCGGCTGAGGTACCTGTCATCGTTCTGCCGTGCTTGTGCAGAGAGCTATTGAATCTGTGGGAATTCCGACAATTATTATTGCGGCGCTTCCACCAGTTGTTCGTCAGACAGGTTCTCCAAGAGCAGTTGCTCCTCTCGTTCCGATGGGTGCAAATGCAGGTGAGCCACACAATGTAGAAATGCAATACAATATCGTAAAGGATACACTTGAGCAGCTCGAGGTTATCGACCAGCCAGGAAAGATTGTTCCATTGCCATATGAGTATGTTGCAAAGGTTTAAAATTGTAAGATAATAAAAAGTCCCAACCTTGCCGGAATGAACCGGCCGGGTTGGGCCTTTTTTATTGTATGAAATTATTTTACCCAAACGCCTGAAGCATCAACTTTGTAGCCATCAGGAGTTGTTGTGTTGACAAGCATATTTCCGTTGTCCTTGTCAAAGAAGTACCACTTGCCATCGATCTCTCTCCAGCCTCTTGCCATGTCACCATTACTTGGCTTTAAGTAGAACCACTGACCAAATTTATTTTGATACCAGCCCTTCTTCATTACGCCATCAGCCTGGAAGTAGTACCAGAGATTGTGAACAAGCTTCCAGCCATTCTGTACAGCTGTTCCGTTGTCATCTTTGTACCACCAATCAGCACCGATCTGATTCCAACCATTGTGACCAGCTGCAACATTGATTGCAGAGTTGAGGACATTGCCAGTCGCATTGTTGTTGCTGTGGTTATTGTTGTTTTGTGTGATACCAGGACCAGCATTATTTGGAGCAGTATTTCCGCCCTTCTTTAATCCAATACCAGGTCCCTTAGCAGGGTCAGCAGCAGAATCTGTCTTTAGATTTCCAGGAGCATTGGCACCAGCATTGTTGTTATTGTTGCCATTGTTGTTGCCATTAGTACCATTGTTTGTCATTGGCTTCTTATCTTTGTAGGTCTTTAAAGTATCAGCATCGACATCAAGGAGATCTGACTCAGCAGTTGTATCGGATTGCTTTCCCTTAGTTGAGTATACCTTAAACTTATAAGAACCCTTGCCCTTTTCTACAATGGCCTTGGTAAAGTCATAGTGTGTGGAGCTGGTGGTAATCCAGTTGCCGATAGCCCTCTCACCTCTGTAGAGTCTTACCTTGTAAGTTGTCTTGTCATTTGGCTCGTCCCAGGTAGCAAGTGCTCTCTCAGAGTCATCCCAGCTTGCAGAACCGATGGTGTAATCTTTGTCGTCATCCTTCTTTGAAGATGTCTTTGCAAAGATGTCAAAGGTGTTGAAACAATGAATGATGATGAAAGCATGCACATAGAAAGACCAAGTGCCATATACTTCTTTAAACTTCTCATAACTATATCCTCCATTTGTAAATAATATCTAACATCTTCTAGTGTACATTGAAAAGTAACATTTGTAAACTTACAATTCTATTGCAATTGGTAACGAAAATATAAACTCTGTGCCAGATCCTTCGGTACTGACGACATCGATGCTACTTTCATGAGCCTGTAAAATCTCTTTGACAATGGAAAGCCCCAGACCACTGCCCTTTTTGTCCTTCCCCCTAGAGGCATCAGATTTATAAAAGCGATCAAAGATTTTTTTTAAATCTTTTTTTGGGACACCGACACCATTGTCCTTGATGGAGACAAAAATGCGGTCATGACGCTGGAAGGAAGAAATAAAAATTGTAGAATTCTCATTGGAAAACTTAATAGCATTGTCAATTAAGTTGTAGAGAACTTGCTGTATTTTACTAAAATCAGCATAAACTTCCAAACTTGCACCGGAGAAAGTTAGATCAAAAATAATCTTTTTGGTTTTGCATTGCATTTCAAAACTGGCTGCAACATCCTTAATCATTTGATTGATATTAAAGTTAATGCGGTTTAACCTTACCTTAGAATCAAGAGAACTTAGGGTTAAAATTCCACCAGTCAACTTCGTTAGACGCTCGGTTTCATTGAGTACACGCTGTAAAAATTTGGGATATTGATCGGGTTTAATGATGCCGTCTAACATTGCTTCTAGGTATCCTTTGATGGAAGTGAGGGGGGAGCGAAAATCGTGAGAGACATTCGCAATAAAGGTTCGTTGATATTCTTCTGAGGCACCGAGTTCATTGGACATATTGTTGAGACTTTTGGCCAGATAGCCCATTTCGTCGTGAGTATTTAGATGAACTTCATATTCCAAATTTCCAGCAGCATACTGTCTAGCTGCTTCGGTGATGGTCTTTAGTGGGCGGTATACGCTCCAATGAAAGACAATTAATATGGCTAAGGAAAGGATAAACACAATAAAAAATGTAATATACACAATATTTAAAATTTGGTCTCGGCTTTCTAGCACCTTGTCAATGGGCAGGTGAATGACCACATAGCCATAGGTGCTATAGTTTCCTGTGATGGGAGCAGACACACTGAGAACGAGATAGGGAAATGAACCAAAGTAATTTCCTGTGCTGTAGGATTTATTTCCTGTGGCAGTCGGATCAAAGTCCTTGATGATATCTCCATTTCGTTCGTCCTTTGAGTCAACAACAATTTTTTTCCATTCTTATCCATCACCCAAATTTGTGCCCCAAGAAAAAGTGGACACAGCTTCAAGTTGAGGGTAGGCCTCATCGAGTTTTTAAGTTGCCGACATTATAAAGTGTCGAATAGGAGGTGGCAATTAAGTTGGCCTCATCATAAAGTGTAGAACTTCTTGACTCAATCAAGTAACTGTAGGGTGAGTCGAGAAGAAAAGAGTGGCGATGGCAATAAAGGCCGTGACACCAAAGATCAGATAGCCAAGCAGAAATTTTTAGATAGAGCGAGTGCTGTTTCATCTTCGCACCTCAAATTTATAGCCAATTCCCCAGACAGTCGAAATAGACCAATGTTGATTGTCCTTAATTTTTTCGCGCAATCTCTTGATGTGAACATCCACAGTTCGGGTATCTCCAATGTATTCATATCCCCAAATGTGGTCAAGGAGCTGTTCTCTAGTAAAGACATGATTTGGGCTGGAAGCAAGAAAATACAAAAGTTCAAGCTCTTTTGGTGGCATATCAATATTTTGTCCTTTATAGACCACAGAGTAATTGGTCATATTGACGAGTAGATCGGGATATTCGACATAATCACCATGTTGTTCTTGAGGTTTTGGTGTCTGTACACGGCGAAAGAGTGCCTTTACTCTGGCCATCAATTCCTTGGTGTCAAATGGTTTGACCAGATAGTCATCTGCACCCAGTTCAAGCCCAAGTACTCGGTCAAAGACCTCTCCCTTGGCTGAGAGCATAAGAATTGGGACTTGAGAGGTCTTTCGAATTTCACGACAGACCTGATATCCATCGATGCCAGGAAGCATTAAATCGAGAATTACAATATCGGGCTTAAATTCTGCAAATAACTTGAGTGCAGATTCTCCATCCAGTGCACTTTTTGTTTGAAATTGTTCTTTCTCGAGATAGAGAGAGACAAGGTCAGAGATGTAATCGTCATCATCAACAATGAGGACTTTGGGTTTACTGTTCATAGATCTCCTTTCATTTTATTTAAATGTTACAATGGTGATAGCTGTTCCGCCATCATCGTATTCAGCGAGGTGGTAGTTCTTTACAAAGCTTTGACGCTTTAAGTAGGCATGGATACCCTTTTGAAGTGCCCCAGTTCCTCGCCCATGGATGATGCGAACATAGTCGAGGTGGGCAAGAAGGGCATCATCTAGATATTTGTCTAGGATGGCACATGCCTCATCCACATTTTTGCCAATGACATTGATTTCTGGGGAAATATGTGCGGCCTTCATCATTGATGAACTGCGCCTTGGCATCTTTGGGGAGAGTACAGGCTCTTTTTCCTGAACAAGTTCGACATCTTTGATATTGACTTGGCTTCTTAAGATACCCATTTGAACAAAGAAATTGCCCTTGTCATTTGGCAGAGTGGAAACCGTACCATTTAAATTCATACTAAAGACATGGACAGTATCTCCAATTTGCAATTTTTCAGGTTTTTTATCCGCAGATTTCTTTGGCTTTTTCTTCTTTTCCATTTTTTCCACACTCTTTAGGGAATTGCGAAGAGTATCTCTTTCCTTTTCAAGTGCTTTGCCAAGCCCTGCACCAGAAGCAATCTTATTGATATTTTTAATTGTGCTGTCTGCAGTTTCCTTGGCCTTTGAAAGAATGGCTTCAGCTTCTTCTTTGGCGGCATTGATGATTTTTTCTTTTCGTTCATCTAGTTTTTCGTCCTGAAGAGTGTAGTGGCGCTTGAGGCTTTCAATTTCCTTCTTGTAGCGCTCAATTTCTAGCCGTTCTTTTTCCATAGTAATACGGTCTTGCTCTAATTTTACCAATAAATCTTCAAAACTTTGCTCGTCCTGTGCAATATGCGTTTTTGCTTCGTCAATGATATATTCGGGAAGTCCCAATTTTTTTGAGATAGCAAAGGCATTGGACTTTCCTGGAATGCCAATGAGGATGCAATAGGTTGGCTGTAAGGTTTCAACATTAAACTCACAGCTGGCATTTTCTACACCAGGTGTGGACAGGGCAAAGACTTTTAGCTCGCTGTAATGCGTGGTTGCCATCGTTCTCGCCTTCATTCGGTGGAGGAAGGAGAGAATGGAGATGGCCAGTGCAGCTCCCTCTGTCGGGTCAGTTCCCGCTCCCAACTCGTCAAATAGGCAGAGAGATTGGCTATCGGCCTGATCTAGTATCTCCACAATTCGCTTCATATGTCCAGAGAAGGTGGATAGGGACTGTTCGATGCTTTGTTCATCTCCAATATCAGCAAAGACATCCGAAAAGACGGCAAGTTCACTTCCCTCAAAGGCAGGGATATGAAGTCCAGCTTGCCCCATCAAGGTAAATAGACCGACAGTCTTTAGAGAAACCGTTTTTCCACCTGTATTTGGCCCTGTGACAATGAGAAGGTCATAGTCTTTTCCAAGCGAAACTGTGATAGGAACCACCTTATTTTTATCTAAAAGAGGGTGACGGCCGTCCTTAATGTGAATCCATCCCATTTGATTGAAAATAGGTTCACTAGCTGTCATTGATTTGGACAAATTGGCCTTGGCATAGACAAAGTCGAGGTGGGTGAGCGTCTCTTGATTGATTCTTAGATTTTCCACAAATGGGGCGGTCTGTTCACTCAAACTCTTTAAAATCGCCTCAATTTCTTTTTTCTCCTGAATTTCAAGTTCTCGAAGTTCATTGTTCATTCGAATGACGGCCATTGGTTCAATGAATACAGTAGATCCTGTGGAACTTTGGTCGTGGACAACGCCAGGAACTTTATTTAAATTCACTTTTTACAGGGAGACAGTAACTTCCATCTCTCATGGCAATGACGGAGTCCATTAAATAGTCTCGGTGGGCATTGAGAATGGAATTTAATTCATTGTGCATGCGTGATAGAATCCCCTTTTGCTGTCTTCTCACCTTAGAAAGACCTGGGGAGGCTTCGTCGGCAATCGTCTCTTCCCCAATAATGCACCGAGAAATCTCCTTAGAAAGTGCAGGAATTGGGTCAAGAATGCGGAAATATTCCTCAAGGGAATCAAGATCATCTTCTTCCTCGTGCACGCCATAATCTCTGGCGTGAGCAGTATTTCGTAGGAGTGAACCGATGCGAAGAAGTTCTAAAATACTCAGTGATGAGCCAACTTCTAGGCGTTTTAAGGCCTCGCCGATGTTTTTTACATTGCCAAAACTAATTCCTCCCCTCGTTCGAATGCGAGAGACGGCATCGGTAGTCTCTTTTTGGGCGTGAATGATGTCCTCAAATTGATCGAGTGGAAGAAGTTCTTGGCACAGTTTTCTTCCAGGATCAGAGGTTGCATGGGCAACCAAAAGTTGAATAATTTTTGGGTATTCCAATATTTTTAATGACTTTTTATTCATAATTTTTCCTCTATATAAAAGTAGTATTCTCATAGAGTATACAAAAGCTTGCACAAGTGTGCAATACAAAGTATAATTCAGTTACAATAAAGTTTTGTACTTAAAAGTGAGGGAATAGATGCCTGATAGTAGAGAGAAGAAAGATTTTATCAAGGAAAAGGTCATTGAGCCGGAGAAAGATAAAAAACAAATTCTACGGCAAATAGGAAAGCGTGTATTGGGATTTAGTATCTGTGGTTTTGTATTTGGAATTTGTGCAGTTTTGGCAGCACTTTTACTGTCGCCCCTGTTGCACCACGCCTATCCAAAACAGACACAGGAAGTAGTAAAGATTCCAAAGACGCTCCCGATGTACAAGAGGGAGATGAGACAACTTCAGCGAAGGAGACAAGTGAACCGGTAGCTGATATTGTACAATCCGCCATCCAGCAATACCGCTACTCGGCGGAGGACTTTGCAAATATGATTTCCAGTTTAAGTGAGATTGGCAGTGATCTTGATAAGACCATTGTCTCTATTCAGTCAGTCAAAAATGAGAAGGAGTGGTTTGACAACACAGTGCCAACGACAGGGGTTTGCTCTGGGATTGTCATTGCCAGCACAGACAGTGAGTATGTCATCCTTGCCCCGATAAAGGCGACAGGAGGAGCAGACTCTATTGAAGTCACCTTTGACAATGGGGTAGTGAGCGCGGCGACAGTAAAGGGTGTGGACAAAATTACAGGTCTTAGCATTGTTTCTGTGGAAAAGAGCAATCTTGAAGAACGCACGTTGCAATCAGTGGGTGCAATTTCACTTGGTAATTCCAATGAGGTGCGAAGAGGGCAGGTGATTATGAGTATTGGAAGCCCAATGGGAATGGTACATTCCACAAGCTATGGTATTGTTTCCTATGTCGCAAGAAATATGAGTGTGGTGGATGGAACAGCAAGATTTATCTACACAGATGCAAAACTAGATGCCGACAGTGGCACTTTTATTGTCAATGTCAAGGGAGAACTTGTCGGATTTGCAGTAAAGACAAGTGAAAAGGAAAGTAACGACAGCAGGCGTTTTGTGGTCTATGGCATTTCGGATTTTAAAAATATTTTAGAGCGGATGAGCAATGCAAAGACTAGTCCCTATATTGGCATTCAGGGAGCGGAAATTCCGTTAAATATGCGAGAGGCGGGAACACCGGCAGGCATTTATGTGACCAGTTGTGCGAATGATTCACCAGCTTATGCAGCTGGAATACAGGTGGGCGATATTGTTACAGATGTGGGAAGAATTTCGGTCAAAAATATAGGTGAGTACAAGAAGGCACTGGAGGGCCTAAATGTTGGAGAAAGCATTTCTGTTAAGGTAAGACGCAGTAGTGTGGGAAAGTACAAAGAAGTTGTATTTACAGTCAATGTGGGTGCAAGATAGGTAGGTTAAGAGAGGAAAAAAATGAAATATATTTCGACATTTAGAGAAGGTATGCACATATCAGAGATATACCTTTGCAAGAGTAAACAAATTCAATTGACAAAGGCAGGTAAGGAGTATGGAAGCCTTTTATTGCAGGATCGCACAGGAACTGTGGATGCCAAGATTTGGGATTTGGGCTCACCGGGAATTGGGGACTTTGAGGCACTAGATTACATTGCTATTGAGGCCGATGTCACCATTTTTAATAATAACTATCAGCTCAATGTGAGGCGAGTGAGAAAGGCAAGGGAAACGGAATATCTTCCATCCGACTATTTGCCAGTGAGCGAAAAGGACATCAACCAGATGTACAATGAATTGGTACAGGAGTTGGATACAGTGAAGAATCCATATCTCCATGAATTGTTGATATCACTATTTGTTCGAGATCAAGAATTTGTTCGAAAGTTTTGTTTTTCCTCTGCAGCAAAGAGTGTACACCATGGATTTGTCGGAGGACTTTTAGAGCACACACTGAGTATCACAAAACTATGTGAATACTATTGCATTGCCTATCCATTTTTAAATCATGATTTATTGATTACTGCGGCACTCTGTCATGATATTGGAAAGACCATAGAGTTATCTGCATTCCCAGAAAATGACTACACAGATGATGGTCAATTGCTCGGACATATTATGATCGGTGTAGAGATGATTAATGACAAGGCAAGAGCCATTGAAAACTTCCCAAGGAAGGTGCTCTTGCAATTAAATCATTGTATTCTTGCCCATCACGGGGAATTAGAGTATGGCTCACCAAAAAAGCCAGCCCTTGTGGAGGCCATGGCTTTAAATCTTGCAGACAACACCGATGCAAAATTAGAGACAATGAAGGAAATTTGCCTCTGGAGATATAAATGCACAATGGATGGGATATAATCGCCTGCTGGAAACCAATATTATGAGAACAGATATAGAATAGAAGATGCTAAGAGGTTGAGATAGAGGAAGAGGAAATGAACAAAAAAGGCGATGTCATTGAAGTAGATATCACTGATTTTAGCACAGACGGAGAAGGTATCGGAAAGACCGATGCTTTTACATGGTTTATTAAGGATAGTGTCATTGGGGACAGAGTGCGTGCAGTGGTGATGAAGACCAAGAAAAGTTATGGGTATGCGAGAGTAGTAGAAATTCTCAAGGAGAGCAAGGATCGAGTTGAGCTTCGCTGTCCAGTGGCTAGACCATGTGGTGGCTGTGCACTGCAGAGTGTATCTTATCGTGCACAACTTGTATTTAAGCAAAATAAAGTCATCAATAACTTGATACGACTTGGCGGCTTTTCTAGAGAAGCCTTGGAAGAGGTAGAAATTGCTCCCATTATTGGAATGAAAGAGCCATGGCACTACAGAAATAAGGCACAGTATCCCATTGGCACAGATCGAGAGGGAAATCTAATTGCTGGATTTTATGCGGGTAGAACACATAGTATTATTCCTTGGACAAATTGTTTGCTCGGTCAAAAAAAGAATCAAATAATCCTAGAAACGATCCTAGACTTTATGCGAGAACATCATATTTCTTCTTATGATGAGACCACGAGAAAAGGTCTTGTTCGTCATGTCTTAATTCGAGAAGGAAAAGATCAGGGGCAGGATCAAGTGATGGTTTGTATCATTATCAATGGCAAATCTCTTCCAAAGAGTAATATTTTAATAGAGAGATTAAAGTCCATAGAGGGCATGATCAGCATCAGCCTCAATATCAATACACAAAATACAAATGTCATTATGGGAAGAGAAATCCTTCAACTCTTTGGCCCACTAACCATCACAGATTCTATTGGAGATATTGCCTTTGAAATCTCACCATTGTCATTTTATCAAGTGAATCCCCTGCAGACCAAGGTCTTGTATGACAAGGCCCTAGAGTTTGCGAATCTCACAGGCAAGGAGACCGTTTGGGACCTATATTGTGGGATAGGTACAATTTCTCTTTTTCTGGCAAGAAAGGCAAAACAAGTCTATGGAGTGGAAATTGTAGAGGCCGCTATCTTGGATGCTAAAAACAACGCGAAGAAAAACCATATCACCAATGCCGACTTTTTTGTGGGCAAGGCAGAAGAAGTGCTTCCTGCAATGTATCAAAATGCCCTAAAGAATGGAAATCATCAGCAGTCGCATCCCGATGTCATCGTCGTTGATCCACCGAGAAAAGGCTGTGATCGTGCCTGCCTAGAGACCATGGTAGCCATGCAGCCAGAGCGAATGGTCTATGTCAGCTGTGACAGTGCCACCCTAGCCAGAGATTTAAAGTATTTAACAGCAAATGGATATCAACTAAAAAAGGTGCAGGCCGTCGACCAGTTTCCGCATACTAGTCATGTGGAGACGGTAGCGTTGCTTTCCAAACTTGATTCTAAGAAATATATTAGTGTAGAACTATCGATGGATGATATGGATTTAACAAGTGTTGAAAGTAAAGCAACATATAAATAAATTCAAAACTATGTTTTGGAAAAGTTTGGGTTTAAAGTATCTACTCTGTACATTGCACAAGTTAAGAAAAAGCATGGTTTAGATGTTAGTGAACACTATAATATTTCAAAAAATGAGAATCAGAAAATACCACAGTGTCCAATTGAAAAGGAAGAAGCTATTTTGGATGCGTTGAAGCATTTTAAGATGTTGTAATATTAAAACAATAGGGGGGATTATAGACAGTGGCTAATATTGAAAGTATTAAACAAAAAATACTACAACTGGATGCAGGTTCGTTTCAAAATCTTTGTGATTCTTATTTATATAAAACGGGCTATCCGAGTATAGTATCTCTTGGTGGAGAAGCAGGTACACGAAAGACCACTTTAGGTACACCTGATACATATTTTATTGCATCAAATGAAAAGTATGTTTTTGTTGAATACACAACTCAAAGGACAAACTTATTTGCAAAAATTAGGGATGACCTTGAAAAATGTCTTGATACAGCAAAGACAGGTGTTCCATATGACAAAATCTCTGAAATTATTTATTGTCATACTTCATCAAACCTTACACCCTTTCAAGATAGTGAAGTAAAAAAACTGTGTGAAGATGTTGGAGTTAAGCTTGTAATTATTGGAATTGATAAACTTGCAGAAGATATATATCTTTTCCATCATAATCTTTCACGTGATTTTTTGGGAATATCAATAAGTACAGATCAAATTCAATCATATGATGAATTTATTAATAGTTACAATGCAAACAGAATGGCTGCTCCAATTGACACTAAATTTCTATTCAGAGAAAAAGAATTTCAAGATATCATCAATGCTTATCTTAAAGTGGATGTTGTTATACTTAGTGGTTCATCAGGTACGGGGAAAACACGTTTAGCTTTGCATTATGTAAAAAATCATGCAGATGCTAAGAATGAAAAGACTTACTGTATTCATAGTAATGCATTACCAATATACGAGGATTTAAAACTTTTTTTAGATAAACCAGGAGATTATTTTCTTTTTATTGATGATGCCAATCAATTGTCAGGACTGCAGCATATTATCCGATACGTTAATATGAAACCAGAGGCATATAATGTAAAAATACTTATTACAGTAAGGGATTATGCACTTCAAAAAGTGATAAACGATGTTCGAGCAATCACTTCTTATGAAATTGTGAATGTAAATGTATTTTCAGAGAATGAGATTAAGGAATTACTTGAAACTTCATTGGGCATTTTGAATTCAGACTATCAAGAACGAATTATAAGAATTGCAGAAGGAAATGCTCGTATTGCTATACTTGCTGGGAAAGTAGCATGCAGTTCAAATCGTTTGGAGTCTATTGATGATGTGTCACAATTATATGAAGATTATTATGGTTCTAATTTAGAAAATAATCAATTTTTTATAGACAAAAATCTGTGTATAACTTCTGGTATAATTGCTTTTCTTGAAGCAATTCATTTAGATTATATTGATACACTTTTACCAATTTTACAGGAAAAAGGGTTAAATCGAGATAGTTTCATTGAAAATATCCGTATGCTTCACGAGCGGGAGATTGTCGATATTTGTAATGATAAAGCTGTTCGTTTTTCTGATCAATGTTTGTCTAATTATTTGCTAAAATATATTTTCTTTGACAAAAAAATTACTTAGTTTGTCGAAAATGATTAAAGCTTGCTTTTCAAGTTACACAGAGAGAACTGTATCTTCTGTTAATACGTTACTTAATATTTTTAAAAATAAGGCACTTTTAAATTTTGCTGAGAAAGAAATAAAGTTATTATGGGATGAATTATCAACAGAAAAATCGCCAATCTTCTTTGAATTTGTAAAAGTCTTTTTTCGCATTAATCCTACGGAAACACTTTTGCTTTTGCAAAATGAAATTGAATCTGAAGAAAGAGTGATTTGTGAATGTATCGATATAGATACTGAAAAAAAGAAAAAAATTATCAACATGTGGAAAATGATATCATTAAAATTCTTGGTGGATTTGCAGATATAACTGATTTGCCAACCGCTTGTGATTTGTTTTTTCAATATTATCTAAAGCGACCAGATTTATTTATGGAATTTTACCATGCAGTTAATATATATTTTTGGTATTCAGAGGGCTTCTTTTTCGTAATAGTTTTTTTATACTCAAATAACTTTTTTTGAAAAAAATAATAGAATATTCAAATGATTGGAAACAAGAATTTATTGTAATAATTTTTTTGCAGATAGCAGAAGAATTTCTGAAGTTAAATTTTTTTCTCCAGCGGAGGAAGGACAAAAGAATGCAATAACCATATATCAGATTCCACTAACTATATCTAAAGGTGTTGAAAAATATCGTGAGTTCATTTGGGAATCGTTAACTTCTTTGAGTAAAATTGAAAAGTATAGAGAAAAAGTTAGGGAAATTCTTAGTTCTTATGGTGGCATTATTGACGATATAAGCATTCCTATTTTACAATTTGATTTAAAATATATTGAATTAATTTTGAAGTTAAATTTTCCACCAGATAAATTGGCAAATTGCCTTTTAGCAGACAAAATAGTGCAAGTTTTTAGCAGAATGAATTATTCTTGTGAATCCTTGTTTTCTGAATATTTTGAAGGAGAGGGCTTTCAATTATATTGTCTTCTTAAAGGACCAGATTATAAAGAAACTGGTTATGAAGAAAATAGAAAACAAAAGCAGCAATCAATTAATCATTACACTTTGAATTGTGATTTACAGATATTTAAGAAGTTAATTGATGTTTGCAACGGTATTTCTGAGCTAGATAACCATTCATATTGGGAGGTCGGTGAAGGATTAGGCATTGCCTTTGATGCTATTTCTGATAAAGCAGATTGGTATGTTGATGCAATTAAATATTATATCAAAAACGATACACCAAACAATTTACATCCATACCATCTAGTAGACAATTTATTTTCATTATTATCCGATTCAGAAGTGTATGAAATTATTATTAGTGAAGAATATAGTCAGAAAAATGCTTGGACATATGCATATTATCATGAATTACCGCCGGGATTAATTACAGAAAAACATTTACAAGGGCTTTATGATTTTTTGAAAGATACTTCTGACAGATATATTACCTCATCATCAATGCGTGATGTAGATTTTCTGGATAAGTATAATGCAATAGATGAATTAGCATTAATAGAAGGTTGCAAAATTATTTTGGATAAACAAGAGTATTCCTCTTTTATCGTGGATATTTATTTTGGCTTGTTATTTAATTATCATCATAATACACCAAGGGAAGTGATTCAAAAATTTAATTGCAATTTAGAATTGCTTGAAGAAATATACTATGCTATGTTGTCATATGATAAACATCATGATTATGACGGACAATTTTTGAAGGAAATATATTCGGTTAGACCTTCTATACTGGACAAGTATATAGATTATTTAATAAATAGTGACTCCTTTAGCGACCATCAAGAAAAACATTGTTGTTTTTTTGATTTGGACGATTTTGTAGAAATATATAATAAAATCTTTGAGCAGTTGATAAGAAACCGTCAATATTCTAGGTTGTCAGTACCGTTTTTTTTAGAATCTTTATTATTGCCAAAGCAAAATGAGAAAAAGCTGTTAGAAAGACAAGATATGTGGATTCGACAATGTATTCAACGATTCTTCAATGATGAAGCAAAAATGTATTGCCTATTTTCAGTTGTGTCAAAATTAGAGTTCAAAAGAAAAAAAGAGTATATATTGCTCTTTCTTAAGAATAATCCGTTGTTCGAAGACTTTGAAAAAATACCATTAACACCTACTTCTTGTAGCTGGTCAGGTAGCGCAGTACCTATGTATTCAGCTTGGATTGAATTTCTCGAATCATTGTTACCAAATTTTATAGGTTTAAAGTGGATAAAACATAAAAACTATATTGAAACAAAAATTGATGATTTACAAAAACAAATCGAAGTGGAGCAGATAGACGAGATTTTAAGGGGATGATTTATAAATACAAAAAGACTGTATAAATATATAAGTAAAACTATCTGTGAATTGACATTTCATGATGGTTTATAAGACTGGTTTGGACAATGGTGAGCATGTCGAGACTGTTGTGTTACTACAAAAGGTGAATTAGTAGAAGTCCTTGAATTTACGCACTTTTATGAGCATTTCACGTTCGAAAAGACCGATTGGTCAGACCGTGGAAAGCGATTTAAAAAGTACATTCGGGTGATTGTAGCCGTTGAACTGGTGACAGTAGGTGCAAAAGATAAGCCTACATCGTGACAGTGGGTGCAAAGTCTGGAACTGTTAGATAAAACAAAATAAGAATCGTCGGAAGACGCTTAACTTACAGCATTTCCTGTGAGTTAGGCGTCTTTTTTATTTCTACAAAATCAAAAGAAAGGAGGTACGCCAATGGGTTTTGATTATTTCTACGGAAGAGAAACAGAACAGTTCGCATTCTATCAGATTCCTAAGGTCCTGATTTCAGATGATAGATTTGCTGATATCACAATGGATTCGAAGTTCTTATATTCACTCTTATTAGATAGATCTGCCTTGTCTGCTAAAAATGGCTGGCTAGATGAAGAAGGCAGGGTCTATATCTACTACACACTTGAGCAGATTATGGCTGATATGCATTGTGCAAATCAGAAGGCTACAAAGTTGCTCAAGGAGTTAGAGACAAAAGCCGGCCTTATAGAACGTCAGAAGCAGGGCCAGGGAAAGCCTACAAGAATCTATGTGAAAGACTTTGCAACAGGACTACATGGAGATGGAAGTCGAAAGGGCCAGGTTCAGACTCATGAAAATCATGATTCTGAGACTCATGAAAATCATGATTCTGAGACTCATGAAAATCGTGAGTCTAGAGATGTGAAAATCATATGTCCGGACTCATGGAAATCATTTACTAATAATACTAATACTAACCAAACTGATTTTATTCAGACTGATCTAATCAATCTATCGGCGGAATCAGCAAATCCGGGAATTAAGGTGGTAAGGATGGAAGATCCGATACGAATCAGAAAACAGTATGAGGAGTATCTTAGGGAGAAGCTTAGCATAGATATTCTCCTACAAAACAATCCTTATGAAGCTGGAAGAATAAATGAAATCTTTGATCTCATGGTAGATGTTCTCTGCAGCAAGGCAAAGACAATTCGGATATCAGGAGATGACAAACCAGCAGATGTGGTAAAGGCGCAGTTTATGAAAATTGATTCGGGTCATATGGAATACATATTGGATTGCTTCAAGAATCAAATTTCAGATATCAGGAATGTGAAACAGTATTTACTTGCCACTATATATAATGCGCCACTAACAATCGATCATTATTACACGGCTAGGGTCAGCTATGATATGGCACATTGGAAGGAGACAGTATGAAAAAACAGGGAACGATAATCGCTGTGGTTAATCAGAAAGGCGGCACAGCTAAAACGACAACTGTAGAAAACTTAGGAATAGGATTATTAAGGCATAACAAAAGAGTATTGCTTATAGACACAGATCCCCAAGCATCTCTTATGATCAGCCTGGGGTATCCGAGACCTGATGACCTGGAGCTGACACTCTCAGATCTTCTGAATGGAACAATTAGTGAGACTCCAGTTGCATTGGAAGAAGTCTTGCTCCATCAGCAGGAAGGTATTGATTTGATTCCTTCGAATATTTCACTAGCAGGTTTAGAGGTATCCCTGGTGAATACGATGAATAGAGAACGCATTCTTAAGCAGTTTTTGGAGCCCTTAAGAGAGCGATATGACTATATCATTCTGGATTGTATGCCTAGTTTAGGGATGCTTACTGTAAATGCTTTAGCAGCTGCTGATGCAACTCTGGTTCCTGTACAAGCCAATTACTTATCGGCCAAAGGTTTGGAGCAATTGCTTTCTACAATCAATCAGGTTAAGCGTCAGATCAACCCCAAGCTGTGCATTGAAGGAATTCTCATCACTATGGTAGATGCTAGAACGAATTATGCCAAGGATATCAGCAACTTAATTCGAGATACCTACTGTGACAAGATAAATGTCTTTAAAACTGAAATTCCTAGGTCAATTAGAGCAGCAGAAACAAGTGCTGAGGGTAAGAGTATATTTGCTTATGATCCATTAGGGAAGGTTGCAGAAGCGTATGAGTCATTAACACAGGAGGTACTGAATTATGACGAGAAGAGGAACTAATATTAGCTTAAAGAGCTATGACGATATTTTTACTACAGAGAAAGATAGATAGGAAACCGGAGAGCATGTGGTGATGATACCAATCAATCAGATACATGAGTTCAAGAACCATCCATTTAAGGTTTTAGATGATGAAGATATGAGAAAGACCGTAGATAGTATAAGAGAATATGGTGTACTTGTTCCAGTTATTATCCGTCCAGATGGAGATGGCGAATACGAGATGATATCTGGCCATAGAAGAAGATATGCATCAAGGCTAGCTGGAAAGGAAGAAATTCCGGCTATAGTACGAGAAATGGATGATGATACAGCTACGATTTTAATGGTAGATTCTAATCTTCAGAGAGAACATATCCTGCCTAGTGAGAGAGCTAAGGCATATAAGATGAAGCTTGAGGCGTTGAGACATCAGGGTAAGAGGACAGATTTAACTTCGTGCCAAGTTGACACGAAGTTGCGTGCAGATGAGGAACTAGCAAAGCAGACAGGTGAAAGCGCTCGAACAATACAGAGGTTTGTGAGGTTAAATAATCTTATTCCGGAGTTATTGGATCTGGTTGATGAAAAGAAAATTGTTTTTAATCCAGCAGTAGAGCTTTCTTATATGAAACCTGAGGAACAGAAGGATTTCTTTGAAGCTATGGAACTAGCTCAAACAACACCTTCCCTGTCACAGGCACAGCGCTTGAAGAAGCTTAGCCAGGAAGGAAACTGTACTGCAGAAATCATAGAAAGTATTATGGATGAAGAAAAGAAGAATCCATTTGATCGAGTGGTCTTTGATAGCAAGATTCTGCAGAAGTATTTTCCACAGAAGACTTCATCAAGAGAAATGGAGATGCAGATTATTCAATTACTTGAACAATGGTCTAGAGTAAACGCTTAAGGGTGGTCCCAGGTATCATGATTCTAGACTCATGATTTTCATGAGTCTGGATCTTCCTTGTGTAAATAGTTCTTTATATGTAGTCAATGACTATATATAATAAAGATAGAGATATACGCATTGACTACACAAGGAGGAATCCTATGGGAAAAAGAAATATACAATGTAGAAGGAATCGAAATAGAAGTGGAGAAAACTACTACAACAGATAAGGATTCTGAACGACATAAGATGGCTTATGCATTCAAAATGGTTAGAGAACAATCCGGGATGAACCGTAAGGATTTTTTTCTGATTGGCTTGGAATCCCATATAGAACAATGCAGGAGTGGGAGCTTGGCCGTAGAGTAATGCCGGAATATGTTCTCAGACTTATTGCTTATAAGGTTGCAAATGAGAAGCTAAAGAAATAAGGCTTCAGACAGACAGTGAGGTGTGGTATGAAACTTATATTACGTCCATTCAAATTATTATTAGCAGGGATATTAACTGTCCTAGTATTTGTGATTGATCAGTTAGCAAAGGTATATGCAATTGTGTTAACTGTATTACTTTTTTTGTGCTTGTGATTAGTATCATTGTTACGATTGTAGAGCAGTCATGGTATAACTTACCAATCCTAGGAGGCATATTGCTGGTAGCCTTTTTAGTGATTATTTTTGCAGCTGCAATATCAGGCACTTTGGTGAGCTGGAGAGATAGATTACTTGGTAGATATTAATTGATATTGTTCCGATAAAGGATTATAATTACACATAGAAAGCGTACTGGATATTTTTTTGTGAACCAGAGCACTGAACATTGGTGACACCATGAAATCTAAAAAGATTCGTGGTATCTTTTTGCTTTTTAGAGGAAACTGAATGGAAAAACTACATTACATTAACGGAAGTATCGGAAAAATTGGGGACTATCTTCAAGAAGAGTACGTAAGCTGTGTGGAGAGGGAAGAATTGATGGAGCAGTTAAATTTGGCAGAAATTGGGCTATCCCTAAATATGCTTCAAAGCCTGACGACAAGAGAATAAAGACAGGAAAAATACATTAAGATTAAGGAAAAACAATTAATATTATGCAGAATACAAAGCAGATTGATGACCTATTAAAAAAGTATGGACAAATAAAACTTTCAGATATAACTCCTGATCAGATTAAAAGAGGACAGGAAATCATAAGTAAATTAGATTTATCTCAAATTGTTTTTGATGGCCAAAGCACCAAATTTAATGAGATAACAAGTCCCGTAGAACTGGTTAGATACTTATCTTCCAAACAAAGAAATAATGATGTTCCAGAAAGTTATATTTCACATTATACAAATTTTGAAGTGGCCAAAAAGATAATTGTAGGAAAGAAAATGCAGCTTGGTAATCCAGCAAATATGAATGACGGATTAGAGTTTAATAGTCCTACAATGGATTGCTCAAAATTATACTTTGCAAGTTTTTCTATAGAGAATAGTGAAAATAGACAAGAAAAGTTCAATAGACAAGAAAGTTCCAAGTGCGGGCGCAATAAAACAGGCGTCCGGCAGAACCGGGACGCCCGCATTTGGTACTTTTCTTTTGAACCCTGTCACGCACCGCGCTATGCGGTTTTGATGGTTCCGATTTCACCTGAAATCCAGGAATCATAGTACCTTGGCAATTGAAAACACAGGATACCGGAGAATTCCCGGCATGGTTTTCAGGCCGTCCTGCCCGGGCGGCCTCACGGTGACAATATTCAGCACATCGTGCTAAGGTTGATACGGAGTTGCGATGGCAGCCCAGATGCCGGCATCCCTCTGGGGAGCCAGACCATCCTGCCGGAGCACTCCGGACAGGTGCAGATATCCTTCCCGTACAACGACATCATAAGTTTCGCGACCTTCATCCCACGGTAAGGGTTTCCGGGATACACCGTGTTTCTCAAGCGGTGGATCAACTTCAGGTTCTTCGTCTTTTTGCAGTTCGTCAGGTACCCGGAGAACCGCACACGGTTGAATCCTTTCGGGAGGACGTGCTGGAGGAACATCCCGATGAAATCCGTACCCTTTACGGTGAGATGCTTCTCCTTCCCGCCGTCGGCGTAGTCTTTGTACCGGAAGGTGACATGGGTGTCCGTGATCTCCGAGATCCTGCTGTTGGCGATGGCAGTGCGGAAAGAATACTGCGCAAGGTAACGGATCGCGTTGCCCCTGCCGTTGAATGTCTCCTTAACGAAGGGCAGCCAATGTTTCCGGAACAGGTGGTCAATGAACGCCTGAAAACGGGAAGGGTCTTCAAACTCTCTGGTATGTGAAAGATCAAGTTTCCCTTTCTCATACAGTTTCTTTAAGGCGCAGAGATATTTCCCGCGGAACATGGAGGCGACGGCTTCCTTTGGCAGGAAGAAGCCCTTATGCTTTGTCTCCACGAACTACCCGGCGGGAGTGATCCCGCCGCCGGAAACGCAGACGTGGATGTGGGGATGGAAGGTCAGCTTCTGGCCCCATGTATGGAGGATAGAGATGATCCCGGGCTTCGCTCCAAGGAACTTCGGGTCGGGGCACAGGGTGAGCAGCGTCTCCTGCACACATTTAAACTGCAGATCCAGGAGGACCTTCAGATTCGCCTTGATCAGAGGCCCGAGATCATGCGGGATAGTGAATACGACATGAAAGTAGGCGATCCCTTCGATCAGTTCCGTGTTGCGCTCCAGCTCCCACTTCTTTTCCAGGGGTGCCTGGCAGCAGGGACAGGAGCGGTTGTTGCAGGAGACAGCGTGGATCAGGGGGAACCCGCAGTCTTCACAGAAGCTTACATTGTAACCGAGGCCACCGGTCTTGCAGCACATGATGGAGGCAGCCGTTCTGCGTTTTTCTTCCAGCAGTTCCGGATGACGCTTCAGGTACGCAGGGTAAAAGCGCTTAAAAGCGTCACGGATGGGATAATCAGCCGAAGTCATAAGGACTCTTCACGCTCCTTCCGTTGCCGATGCCGAGTACCAGATAGAGTTCCGTGGAAGAAAGGGATTTATGGCCCATAGCTTCCTTGATGGAAAAAAGGTCGGCACCAGATTCATAGAGATACAGCCCGAAGGCGTGGCGGAGAGAGTGAAGGTTGAAGCCGAGACCGGCAAAACCGGTCTTTGCCAGCTGGTGGACAAAGACGTTACAGACGGTCTGCTCACAGGTATGCGCACCGTCTTTCTGTCCGGGGAACAGCCAGTCTTCCGGCTTCGCTCCGCGGTAAGAAGAGCGGATGTAAGAGACCAGGAGATCAAATGCTTTATCCGAAAGGACGGCGTAGCGGTCAGAGCGGTTCTTGCTGCGGGAGATATAGATGCAGTTCTTTGAGCGGATGATATCGCCGCAGTGCAGACGGCAGAGTTCGCTGACACGGATGCCGGAGGAATAAAGCAGGGCGATCTCCGCTTTATGCTTCGGGTTTGAGATAGAATCGATAATGGCGTTCACCTGTTCCCGTGTTGGAACGGCAGGCAGGAACTGGTCAAAGCGAAGGAATGGGACTTCCCGTTTATCCCAGTCTTTGTGGAGCACGTAATAGTAGAAGTCGCGCAGCTGGGAGATGTGGACGTTGACGGTACGGGGATTCAGTTTTTTTACATCTTTCAGCCAACGGATGAAAGAGCGGATCTCCTCCCAGGAAACAGATGAAAGTGAACGGCCGGGGAGCTGCTCCTCGACCCAATCGATGTAGGTTTTAAGGTAAGAAACATAAGTGGCGACGGTACCAGGGGCAAGGTCGCGGAAGGAAAGGATATCTTTGTGTTTATCAATAAAATCGGTGTTGGATTCAAGCATAGTGTAAGTCTTCCTGTAAAGAAATCTGTCAAAAGCTGCAGAAAACTTTATGGGAGGAGCACGAGGGGGCTTGAAAAAAATGGCGAAAACGGATAGACTCATAACTGCATGGGAATCCTTGCGGAATGAAAGCCGGGTCGCAAACACAGCAGTCATCCGCAGGGATTCCTTCTATTTAGGATGAAACTATCGTAAAAGAAAAAGGCCGCCGATGCAACGGCGGTCAGGAAAAAACAAGAAAGGCTTCACGCGCAAGCGTGATTGGGTTCAATATAGGTATGTGGAGTATGTACGGCCAACCTTGGGAAGATGGAATAAAAATATCTATACCTAAGAGAAAATTTATGGCATGGGCAGAAAAAATTAAGAAAGTATACCATGTAGATTCGACTACATACGAAATGGATTTAAGCAATCTAATTGAAGAATCATTTTTTAAGCCATCAATTTCACGAGTTGCATATGTTGAATGGGATAATTCTGGAAAAGTAGTACAAATTAAATGTGGAGACAATACGAAAAATGAAGTTTTAAAGGAAATCGAATCTCCTATTCTTACTGGACTCATTAAAGATGCTGCATGGAGCTATGAGAAGGAAATACGTCTTAGAGTTGATCTTAAAGATAAATCAATGGATAAGAAGGTAGCCATCGAAATTCCAGATGAAATAATAGACACCATGATTATTACAACAGGTCCTAGATTTAGTAAAACTATTTTGACAGATGATTTTATGGGAGTTAGTGAGATTAAAAAAGTATTTTTACCAGAAAACTTAATTATGTTTATTGTGATAAATGTAGGACGATAACCACTAGATAAATACAAAAATAGGCTGGTATTTTTAACGGACAGATAGTAGAGTATTGTGTTCAAAATAGAACGTAATGAAACTTAGAGGGGTACTGATATGAGAATTCTATTTTTAAACATAGCCTGGATGAAGGAATATAGAGGAAATGAAGATGGCAATGATAAGCCTGTAAATGGTGGTAGTTATGTTGATGAGACAGGAGATGCTCATGAAAAATATAATTTCTTCCCAGTTAATTTTGATGGTGAAAATGAGCATTATTGCTTAGGTTTTTTCGAGACAAAATCTCACAACGGAAAAAATGTTAATCAAATGCATATTGAAAATATAGCAGGATGTGAACTTTGTAAAAAGATGAGTCTGTTGAAGATGTGTTAGTAGTATATTGCGCAAAGCATCCGGCCCATAAATTTACTACCGTCGTTGGATGGTACAAACATACAACAGTATTCAGGCATTACCAAGAAGCTGCGTTCGGAGAAGAAGACATTCAGCTTTATAATGCAGTAGCGAGAACCAGTGATTGCGTGCTTCTTCCAACTAGCGCTAGATCTAAGAAACTTCAGTGGGAAGTCCCAAGAAAAGCTAGTGGATGGGCATATGGCTTCGGAAGGGCGAATGTCTGGTATGCAAGTGAAGATGATGAAAGATTAAAAGATTACTTAACGCGATTAAGTACTCAAATTGAGGAATATTGCGGAGAGAATTGGATAAAAATGTAGAGTAAAGGTGGAATTTTAATGCAACTTGGATGGGTAGATTATTCCAGACAGGAAAGAGAAACAATTAAAGAGTTGCTGAAAGTATTAGGTGAATCGTCATCCCTTGATGAACTGGGGGTTGGAATTGTAAGAGATAGTATTTCAGATTTGTTATATCCGGGTACATCTGTCTTACATACAAGAGCAAAGTATTATATTTTGATTCCTGAATTATTTAAAAAGGCAATGAATAGCGGTCTTACAACGGGTAGTGAAGTAAGAAGATTGATAGATTCAGATCAAGATGCAATAGCTAGAGTTTTAAGAAGAGCGATTGATGAAGAAACAGGCACAAAGGCAGCAGGAATTATCGGAGGAAGATCTGATAGAGCTGTTAAGATGAAGCCAACTCGAATATACTGGAATGCTTTAAGAACTACAGGAATACTATGCAATTCAGCATTGTCTTATGATGATGCGTGTAGTGCGGTTGCAGGCTACAACAAAAGAAAGCAAAACATTGAGTTTAAGAAAGAAACAGATGACGATGGTGGTGATGCAGCTGACGCATTAAGTAGCAGTTTCACTTTATTTAATGCACCTTGCAGACAAACAATAGATCAATACATGCAAAGTCCTACATTATATCTATCAAAGGATGAGGCTTTATATTTAAATGACCAATTTCTTAGAGTCCCGATCATGAAATACATTAATGGAATACTGTCTTAAGACAAATACGTCTTTCCTAGGGGTTTCGCTTAATGATATTAATGAAATGACTAATATGAGTGAAGAACTCAGGAATCGTCTTGAACTAGCAAAGGAATTTGCTAATTTCATTTATGGAGCTTATACGGTTTATAATCTTTTGTTTTGGGAGAATGGCGGGGAATACGCCACTGAGGAAGCGAAGAAGAATATTGAGAGCCGATATGTTGAGTGGAAACAGGTTAATATAGGACTTCCACATAGGGAAGAAATATTAAAACTTGTGAATGGACATGAACATTATAAAGCCGCATTGAGGGATTTTTTGGTACATTTTGAGGCAGCTGTAAATGCAAATACAACAGATTTATGTTCAGATGAGGAGAAAACGCTAGTAAAGGCAAGAGAACGTTCTTGCAAACGTGAAAAGGCTAAAATTGGTAGAGATTATCCTTTTGGAGAAATCCAGACTGTTCCAATGAATTATCGACACGGAACCGGTCAGACAATCATTTCTGATATTTTAAAAGGATTGGAGAAGGATAATGGCTAGAAGAAGATTTGATCAAAATAATAATAGAGTTGATTACGGAGAACTTCTTGTAGAAGATCCTTCTTATGAATTAGATCAGGCTGTTGGAATGACATATTCATTAGATATGGAAGCTTTAATGGGGATTCCATTGTGTCTCGGAATGCGAGGTGAGATGACATCTGGTCAACGAAATAATCCACTATATGTTCTCGAAGCTATTCGTAGAACAGGAAAGAAGCTATCTATATTCTGCAATGTAGGTTGTATTAAAGTCCCTAAGTCAGAGTGCCGATTGTTTGCTCTTCTGGAAGGGAGTATTCATGAGGTTAGAATGCCTAAGAGTATGTACAACTTTCATCCAAAAGTTTGGGTCTTACAATATCACAATGTAAATGATGGAAGAATCATGATTAAGGTAGTGGTGTTAAGCCGAAATCTGACTTTTGATCAGAGTATGGATATGGCTACCCAGATGACCGGATTTGTGGGAGATGAAATAAATCCAAAGAATCAGCCACTTGCTGATTTACTTACTTTTGTATCGCAATTTGATAACAAAAAGAATGCCTATAATCATTTGATTTCTAATTTAAAGAAGGTCAAGGAATTCGATTTGATTGAATGTTTCGATGATTATGAATTCCATCCTTTTGGAATCTATGGTAAATCCGAAAACGGAATAAAAAAGGTGATAACAAAAGAGCATAGAAAGACAGCGAGAGAACTGTTCCGTAACTGCTATGCCTTATTTATTGTATCCCCGTTTTTGTCGGATGGTGTGATTGCTGACTTGCTAGATGATTTTAATAATCATCCTGAGGCAGGACCAGTTAGAAGATGTTTGATTACAAGAGAGTCTTCTGTTACAAATCGTATTTTTAATGCATTCCAGAGACGAAATGGAGATGGAATATATGTGGTAGATCCAGTATTTAGTTCTAATGATGCATTAGACGATGGTGATACATTTGGATATGAGAATCGTGATGTTCATGCAAAAGTCTTTTTTACAGAGAAATATAACGAGCCGAAGAAAATATATATTGGATCATTGAATGCATCTCAAAATGCATTTGACCATAATGTTGAGTTTTTATTAGAGCTTCAATATAAAAGTTACCATGCTAGTTATTTCAGCGTGAAAGAAGATTTTATTCCCGCAGAAGAGAGTCCTTTTGTACCTTTGACTGATTTCAATGAAGATGTTCTTGAGCAGGATGAAGATGAAATTGACTTTAGAAGTGAAGTATACGGAGTTACTGGAGCTAGAATTATTGCGAAAGAAGGAAGCTTCAACATAGAGGTATACGCAGATTCTGATTATGAAGGTGTGACTATCCGTCCTTTTTTTGTAAAGACACAGATAAAGAATCTTGTGAAAATCACATGTTTTGAGGATATTGCACTTAATAGTTTGAGTAATTTGTTCGTCTTATCAAAAATGGGTCAGAGTGTCTTATTCGTCTTGAGGTTGAGAATATGCCAGAAGATGAAAGGGAAGACTCAATCTTCAATGAGATTATTAGTAACAAGCCAATGTTTATGACTTATATGAGATACCTGCTGGATGAGGATTTTTATGACAGTGTAAGTTTTGAAGAATTAATATCGCAGGGAACAGATGCAGGAGAAACTACAGAAGGATATGGCTTTACAGTTGAACCTGATATTTACGAGAAGATGTTAAAAGTTGCGGCAGATTATCCGGAACGATTTGATTCTATGTATGAAGTAGTTGAACGACTGGATGATAATAAAATTGGCGAAGAGTTTAAGCAACTACTAGAGTTATTTATGAAAGCATCGGGCAGAAAGGGGAAAGGACGAAAATGATAGCAAAAGATTTTCAAGAAGCAACTGCAAATCGTATCGTCAATCTCTTTCAAGAAGGACATAAAAGAGTTCTTTTAGCGGATGAAGTAGGACTTGGTAAAACTATTGTTGCAAAGACAGTTGTGGCTAAAACTGGCGAATGGAGAAAGGCTATTGGCGACGAAGATTATGTTGTAGTTTATATCTGCTCTAATGCCGGAATTGCTAATCAGAATTGTGGAAAGCTAGGAATTCCGAAAGAAAATAGAGTAAGTATCTCTGAAGGCCGATTATCAATGCAGCATCTTATGCTGGCTGAAACCAAGACAAAAGGGAATCTAAGACTTATACCTATGACTCCAGCTACATCATTTCAGATGAGAAGTGGAGTGGGAACAGCACCTGAACGAGCACTTGCTTATATCATAATGGATAATTGTCATATCTGTGGTACATATTCATGGGAATTATCATTGTTATTACGTACCTACTTTATTGAAACAAATGATTCATGGCAGGGCTATGTTTGGTGGCAGAACAATAGAATTAACTCTTTGGAAGACAAGAAATCTTATTTACAAGATATGAAGAGACTTGTGGCTGATAACTTTTCACAAGAGCTAATTGATGAAATAAAATCTGTTTGCAGAAAGATTAGAAAGAATCTTGCTACAGTTGAGAAGACTGCTAGACTTGATGGGATCATTACTTGGCAACAACAGAAGGATTTAATTAACAGAATAAGGTATTGCTTTGCTCAAATTAGTCTTGGGATGCTAAATCCTGATTTGGTTATTATGGATGAATTTCAAAGATTTAAGGACTTGATTGAGATCGATGAGGACGATTACAGCGATAGTGCAATGCTTTCGAAGAAGTTTTTGAAGGATAACACAGATAGCTGTGTATTGTTATTATCTGCAACTCCATATAAGCCTTTTTCTACTTTATCTGAATTTACAGATGGAGAAGAAACACATATTAAAGGATTTATGCGTGTTATGGATTTCCTTATGAATGGCAAGGATGAAAATGATAGATTTCATAAAGTCTGGGATTCATACACAGAACACCTGTCTGAAATAAGAGGAAAGGATTTAAGTGTTCTTATTGCTTCAAAAAATGAGGCTGAAAATGAGTTATATAATCATATGTGCAGAACTGAACGAAGAGATTCAGGAATTATCAATACAGAGAAAGCTAGACCAATGTCTATTGATAAGTTGAACCATTCTAATATTAGTGCGTACATAGAACTTCAAAATATAATGCAGGACCTGGGAATTGGCAATTTCCCAATTGATTATGTAAAGTCAGCTCCGTTTCTTATGAGCTATATGAATTACAAGGTAAAGGATAAAATTGATGGTGAATTAAAGGGCGGAAAAAATTCTGTTGGCCCAGATGAAAGAGCTAGGTATATCAAGAGAATGCCTATAGCATTTCTAAAGCGTAATCTGATCAATGGGTATCAACCACTTCCAGACACCAATGCTAGACTTCATACATTATTAGAAGAAGTTTTTCGACCAAGTGAAAAGAAAATATCTCCAGAGCTGTTGCTTTGGATACCACCAGCAAATAGATATTATGAATGTGGGCCAAGAAATATCTTCGAGCAATGCGAGGGATATTCGAAGACTTTAGTTTTTTCGAGTTGGGAGATGGTTCCTAGAGTGATTGCTACTCTTACATCTTATGAAGCTGAACGATTAGTTAATAATCGTATTGGAAATAAGAGCGCAGAGCAGCAGTCATATTGTATGGTTCCAGAGACTGATGAGCTTGATGATGATGAGAGTCCTAAAAAAAATAAGCGAGGAAAGACGAGATTTTTAATTCGTGAACAGAGAGAATTAGTTTCATATCCTTCGATTTGGTTATCTGATCTATATGATTGGAAAAAGTATTACGGACAGAATGTGTCTACTATTAAGAAAGAAATCAAAGCTGAAATTAAGAAGGCAGTTGATGGTCTTTCTTCATATTATAATTTGTCCGCAGGTCATTTGGGAGCAAAGCAATTTATCACTTTACTAGATTTTATGGATTCTACAGTAATAGGGAATGAGGATAAAGTGATTCCTGAACGCCTACCTATGGATGATGATATAGATATACTTGTGAATATGGCAATAGGTTCTCCGGCAGTATGTTTATATCGCTCATTTAATGAAATTGAAGATATTGAGGAGAGAAAGAATTAGCAAGAGACTGTTGCGATAAGAGTTTTGTGAGTATGTTTAATCGTCCTGAATCAAGAAGCATCATGGATGCAGTCTTTGAAGGTAAAAAGGGCTCCAGCGACGAACGACATTATGAGCAGGTATTTCATTATTGTGTTGATGGAAATTTTCAGTCAATGATAGATGAGTATAAATTTGCATTAGGTTTAGACAGCACAGATTTTGCAGATGCAATTAAGGCATCCTTTCTTCAAACGACTAACTTGCCATATGTATCACAGGAATTTTACAAAGCAAGTTTTACAGACAGACCGATGAAGACTCCGCCAAAACTCAGGGTACATTTTGCAGCCGGGTATTTTGATGCGAAGACTAATGATAAGACAGTGCAACGTGTTAATAATGTGAGAAATGCTTTTAACTCACCATTTAGACCATTTGTACTTGCAACTACATCAGTTGGACAAGAGGGACTAGACTTTCATTTATATAGCAGAAAAGTTGTTCATTGGAATCTTCCAAGCAATCCAATTGATCTTGAGCAACGTGAAGGCAGAATTAACCGATATATGTGTCATGCTATAAGGCAAAATATTGCTGCTAATGAAGATGAACCTGATTGGGAAGATAAGTTTGAAGAAACAAGGAAGAAGTATGGAGCTGATTCATCTGAGATGATTCCATATTGGTGTCTGCCAGAAGATTATCCTTATAAGTATCAGATTGAACGCATTGTACCAATGTATCCTTTTAGTCAGGATAAGGTTAGATATAACAGACTTATAAATGTGTTGGCTTTGTACCGCTTAACACTAGGACAACCAAGGCAAGAAGAAATGATATCTATTCTTCAGAGCGAGGATTTAACAAAGGAGCAGATGGAAGAGCTGTTCTTTGATTTGTCTCCATATAGCAGAAATAGTAAAGGTAAGAAGTAATTTACCTATGAATTACCTATAGATTACCTGCGAATTACCTATCAATTACCTATCCGTTCCCTTTTCAAGGGATTTTGGACGTGTTATATTTACAATGGACAAAGCGAACGGGAAACAACAAAGCTTCCTGAACGCCGAGTCCATTTTCTTTTGCAAAAGAATACTACCAACAATGAGCGTCAGCTCGTGATCTATGGGTCATGAGTCTGGCACTTTTCTTATGTCAAAATTACGGAGGTAATATGGATCAGAAAGAATTTAAGGAAAGCCTCATCGAAGGAATCAAAGAAAACTTCGATGAAAGAGGCGTCGAGGGAATGTCCTTCAATGATCGTGGTGGTGTCGATAAGCTCAACGGAGGCTACGATGGAGTAGTCATTACTCCGGAAGGCTCCAACATCGGTGTGACCTTGAATGTGGATGCACTTTTCGAGGCTTATGAGAACGGAGCTACAATGGAGGATGTGGTTGCTCATGCAGCTGATATGGCCATCAATGGCTTTGAGAATCAGCCTGAGGTTGATGTGACAGCACTTACTGATTACGAGCAGATGAAAGAAAAGCTGGTTATGGAAGTTGTTTCCACTGAAACCAACAAGGATCTGCTTGCTAAAGTTCCTCACAAAGAGGTTGAGGATATGTCGGTGGTTTACCGCTTCGAGCTTGGAAGTGATGACAATGGCAGAGCGACAGTGCTTGCTACCAACGAGATGATCGCCATGATGGGCATTACTGCTGAACAGCTTCACGCTGATGCAGTTGAGAATGCTCCTAAGCTTAAGCCTGCACAGATCACTGGAATGAGTGAGGTTATGGCCGAGATGATGGGAGTAACTGTTGATGAGCTTGCTCTTATAGGAATTCCTGCTCCGGAAAATGAGCAGATGTATGTAGCGACTGTACCGGATAAGATTCACGGTGCTGGAGTTCTTGCCTACCAGGATTTCATAGATCAGGCAGCTGAGAGAGTTGGAGGCGACTTCTTTATTCTCCCTTCCAGCATCCACGAGATCATCGTTGTTCCTGACAATGGTGAGATGAATCTGAAGGATCTTGAGGACATGGTAAAGGAAGTAAATGCTACTCGGGTTTCTCTTGCTGATAAGCTTACCGATTCTGTATATCACTATGATGCACAGAACAAGGTATTCAAGCTTGGAGAGAAGTTCGTAGCACGCCAGGCTGAAAGAGATGCCGACATTGATAAGGATGAGAAGGGATCTGTACTTGGAGACCTTAAGGCAAAGCGTGATGAGGTTGCAAAGCAGCCTAAGAAGGATGCAGTCGAGAAGGCTGCAAAGAATAAAGGTGGCGAGGCCATCTAAATAATGAGAGGCGTCAAGCTGTGGGATTATCCCCTGATATGTACCCTCTTTACTGGACACCCAGTAAGGAGGGTATTTTTCATGCGTTACAGTCATGAGTATAAGTTAGAGTGTATCGAGCTATATCGACAAGGAATCTGGCCTGAAACACCAGAAGGGATAAAAATAACAAGATTTCGTAAAATGATTCGATATTGGGTTCGTATCGAAGAACAAAATGGACCAGATGCTTTAAAGCACTTAGGTAATAACAAAGTGTGGACCCCTGAAGCAAAATATGAATTAGTTGCTAAAGTATTAGCAGGACAATCCAACAATTCAGTTGCTATTTCTGCGGGTATCAGCGATGGAATGCTATATATGTGGGTTCGCAAATACAAAAAATTAGGTTACAATGGTCTTGTGAATAAAAAGAAAGGTCGCAAGAGCAAGAACCCTGATATGAAAAAGAAAACGATTGAGCCCAAGCCTTTAACTGAATCAGAACGCGAAGAGTTAATCAGACTAAGAGCAGAAATTGCGGCAATGAAAGCTGAGATTGAAGTAGTAAAAAAAGGATCGCCTTGAGACAAGAAAGATGGGCTGCGCAACTCAAGGCGAAAAAGCAGCAATCATCAAAGCACTCAGAGAAGAAGGATACCAATTAAAGCACCTATTAAAAGGTTTAAATATGCCTAAATCAACTTACTACTACGAAATCAGTAAAGTTGATACTGTAGGCTTTAGAAATGCTGAACTCACTGAAGAAATCAAGAAAATATTTGATCAGCATAAAGGCAGATATGGTGTAAGAAGAGTGTATAGAGAACTCTTAAGATGTGGAAATATTGTTAATCACAAAAGAGTACAACGCATCATACATTCACTTGGATTGCAAGGCAAAAGGCCTAAAGAGAAATATCATTCATTCAAGGGCGAAGTAGGCAAAGTAGCACCAAACATAATAGATAGGGACTTTACAGCGACAGCACCACTTCAGAAGTGGACAACTGATGTATCTCAGTTTAACTTTTCATGGGGAAAGTGTTATCTTTCTCCGATAATTGATATGTACACAAATGAAGTTATTTCATATGATTTATCGATGAGTCCAAACCTAAATCAAATCAAGAGGATGTTAGAGACGGCGTTTAAAAAGTTCAAATCACTTACAGGATTAATATTTCATTCAGATCAAGGATGGCAATATCAACATAACTATTATCGTCAAGAACTAAAAAACAGAGGAATTATCCAATCAATGTCTAGGCGTGGCAATTGCATAGACAATTGCATTATAGAAATATTCTTTGGACGTCTAAAGAATGAAATGTATTATGGCTACGAAAAAGAATATGAATCATTTGAGAGTTTCTCAAAAGCACTAGATGAATACATAAATTATTACAACAATGAAAGAATACAACGGAAAACAAAATGGATGCCACCTGTAAAGTACAGGATAACATCCATGTGTTCCGCTTAGTTCATAACATGTGTCCAGGATTCTGGGTACATATCATAATCATTAAGCCGCCTTTTTTGTTTAAAGTTTTAAATCTCCGTCCTTTACAAGTCCCGCTTTTCTTATGAACATATGGATAACAGGTGTCATTACGGCAGGTAGAATAAAGGATATCATTATAAGTCCAAACCAATCAAATGAAGTGATGGCGGATTTGGCACCGCTTGTTACATCATTCACCCAACCTGTATACACTCCGAGTTGGCCTACAAGACCGCAGGTACCCATACCGGATGATACTGCGGCACCATTCATTTGCAACTTGAATATACAGGTTGCAATAGGTCCAGTAATCATGGATGTAATACATGGAGCTATCCAAACTCTCGGATTCTTTACAATATTGCCCATCTGAAGCATGGATGTACCGATACCTTGTGAGATAAGTCCTCCCCACTTGTTTTCAGGGAATGAGATAACTGCAAAGCCTACCATCTGGGCACAGCAACCTGCCAGTGCGGCACCGCCTGCAAGTCCTGTAAGTCCGAGTGCGGCACAAATGGCAGCAGATGAAATAGGAAGTGTAAGCGCCACACCTACAAGAAGTGAGACAAGAATTCCCATAAGGAAAGGTTGGAGGCTTGTAGCCCACATGATAACAGTACCGAGCTTCATAGCAGCCTTTCCGAGAGTAGGTGCAAGCAGTGCGGATAAAAGTATTCCGACCGAGATAGTGACAAGCGGAGTGACCAGTATATCTATTTTGGTTTCTTTTGACACCATCTTACCTGCTTCAGAAGCTATTATTGCTACAAAAAGTACGGCAAGCGGTCCTCCTGCACCTCCAAGTGCATTGGATGCAAAACCCACCGTAATCAGTGAAAACAGTACAAGCGGCGGAGTGGCAAGTGCATAGCCTATTGCCACAGCCATTGCAGGTCCGCTCATGGCACTTGCAAGAGAACCTACAGTATAGTCAACTCCTGCAATGGTGGCTACAGTGCTTGTAAGAAAACCGATATTAAACTGCTTTCCGACAGTATTGATAATAGTACCTATTAAAAGTGAACAAAACAGTCCCTGTGCCATAGCTCCCAAAGCGTCTATACCATATCTTTTTGCAGAAATAATGATATCCTTTCGCTTAAGAAATAACTTTAGCTTTTCCATAATGAACGCCTCCATTAAATTATGTTTACTTTCAGTACAATTCTAAAACTTTAAAGTAGTTTGTCAAGCCGAATTTATAGCATATTTACAAAATTGACAAGAAAAATAGTACTTAACGAGAGTGAGTTATTGTGCTGTCTTTGACAGCTAAAAGGTCTGAACTCCGTATATATCAAGGGTTTCAGACCTTTTTTAATTCACAAAAGTGTAGCTGGGACTACTTACTTTTTTTGCTGTCTCGAAAGGCTTTCTTCATACTCAAATCGGTTAAGATTTCATAATCGGTACGAAATCCAAATGCTTCATGAAGTGCATCTGTTATAGCTGTTCTTGTGTAAGTGGGTAGATATCCTAACTTTTCTCCCGGACGATACATCATCATAGAGCGTAATACGTTAATAATCTCATCGCATGTATATTGTTCGCCAAGTTTTTTCTCAAGTATCCTAAATACTACCAATGAAACAAAACAAGTTATGAAATGTGCCTTTATGCGATCCTCTCTTTGAAGATAAATAGGGCGTGCACTGAACTCGGTTTTCATGATTCTGAAACATTCTTCAATTTCCCATCTCTTCTTGTTTATACGAACGATTTCTTCCGCCCCGGTTGTCTCCAGATTAGTACAAACGGCGTGGATCATTTTGGTTTTTTGATTTCTTTTATATTCCCCTTTTTCAATAAGCTTATTAGCACGCTGTCTGCCGAAGCAATCATACTCTATTCCATGCTTTTGAAACGGACAGGAATGTCATTTAAGAATAACTGGATAGACAAAGAAGGCAGTGAAGCAGTTGGGATACAGACCTTTGTAACACCGAAAGGCAGGAGCTACTTATTACTTTTGATTGAAGGTGAAAAGACTCGTGGTAGATAAAATATTAAAAGACATGAAAGGCTTATTCAAAGTGCAAGATAAGGTAAAGTTTGCAAAACAAAACATTCCCTATCTTGCATTTTTCTATGTAGGCAACATCTTCTCTCATCATGTGAGAAGCTATACCGGCGTAGATGTGATTGACAGGATATTTCAGGGAATATTAGAACTTAATACCATGAGCGTTATTCCGAGCGTACACCTTATGGATATACTGACAGGAATCGTTGTTGCTGCTATAATTAAATTCATTATCTATACCAAAGGAAAAAATGCGAAAAAGTTTAGACAAGGTAGAGAGTATGGTTCAGCAAGATGGGTTGCATAATATTAACTGTAAAGGAGTGATATATAGACACAAAAAAGGAGGATAACGCCATGATAGAATACACAAATAAAATCACAGCACTATACTCCCGCCTTTCAGTTGGTGATGAGGACAGGGACGGTGGCGAAAGCAACAGTATCGTAAATCAAAAGGCATTTTTAGAGCGATATGCAAGACAGCACAAGCTGATGAATATTCGCCACTATATCGACGATGATGAAAGCGGTAGGTTCTTGATAGAAGTGCCTATACACAGATGATAAACGATGTAGAAAGCGATAAAATCGGCATTGTCATTATGAAAGATATGACAAGATGGGGACGAGATTATCTTCAAGTAGGAAACGCTATGGAGATATTCAGACGAAACAATGTACGCTTTATTGCTATCAATAACGGTATCGACAGCCAAGACCAAAACACATTGGAATTTGCCACCTTTATCAATATCATGTCAGAGTGGTATGCAAGGGACATCAGCAAGAAAGTAACAACAGGCATTAAGACCAAAGGAGCAAACGGAAAGCCCGTTGCAACAGAAGCTCCATACGGCTATATAAAAGACCCGAACAACAAAGATTATTGGATCGTCGATAAAGAAGCTGCCGAAGTGGTAAAACTCATTTTCAGGCTATTTATGGAGGGGAAAAACAGAAATCAGATAGCCGTTTGTCTGAAAGAAAAAGAAATACTAACCCCAACCTTCTATATGAAACAACAAGACAGAGGAACAGCTAAAAGCAAATCTCTCAATGAGGAAAACCGCTATAACTGGAACAAAGCAACCCTAACACACATACTTAAAAGACAGGAGTATTGTGGCGATGTAGTCAACTTCAAGGCCGAAAAACATTACAGAGATAAAAGAAACCACTATGTAGATAAAGACAAGTGGCAGATAATAGAAAATGTGTATGAGCCGATAATAGATAGAACCAATTTTGAAAATGTAGAGCGTATGTTAAAAAACGCACCTGTAAAAAGACCAAACGGAGATGGAGAAATTCACGCACTATCAGGCTTGATGTACTGTAAAGATTGCGGAACGAAAATGCACATTCGCACCATACACAAAAACGGAAAAATACAATATGTAACCTATTGTAGTGAATACGCTAAAGGCAAAGCCAAACACCCGAAATGTAATTCTCCCCACCGTATTGATGTCGATGATGTGATGGAAATCTCACAGAGGTCTTGCGAAAGATAGCACAGTATTCATTAGCAAATAAAGAAGAATTTGAGGTATTGGTAAAAAGCAGTCTTGCCAAAGAACAGACAGAAGAAATCAAAAAACAGAAAAGCGTATCCCACAAATCACAGATAGAATGGAACAGATAGAAAGAGTTATGAATAAGCTGTATGAGGATAATGCACTGGGAAATATCGAACCGAAACGCTATGAACAGCTATCGGGAAAATATGCAGAAGAATATTACAGCTTAAAAGCAGAACAGGAGCAAATAGAGGAACGCTTATCTGAATTTGAAAACGCCAACCAAAGAGCAAAGAACTTTATCAAACTGGCAGAAAGCTACTCAGATTTTGAAGAACTTACCTCTACCGCCATCAATGAATTTATCAGTAAAATTGTAGTGCATGAGCGAGATGTCAAAAGAGCAAAATATGCCGTTCAGCGAATAGAAGTCTATTTTAACTATATCGGGAAATTTGAAAATGAACTCACAAAAGAAATAGAGCCGACAGAACAGGAAATGATACAGATGAGGGAAGAAATCGAAGAAGCCAAGAAAGAAAAATCACGGGCATATCACAGGGCATATTCCAAAGAATACCGAGCTAAAAATCTTGAAAGAGAGTATGAACGGATAAAAGCAAGGGAATACAGGGCAAGAAAAAAGCTACAAGCAACAACCTAAAATCAAGACTTAAAACAAAATATCAACCAATATGAAAAGAGGTTTCCTAAGTACAGGAAATCTTTTTTTGTGCAAGTAAAAAGAAGGAATCCAATGACAGAAAAACAAGAAGCACAGACCAAAGAAGAACGAGCCACACCCTGAAAATCTGACGACATTCTAACAAAAAAGATTAGAGGAAAGATCTTTGTAACTGAGATATATTTTGACAAAAAAAGCAAGGACACATTTCAAGATAAGCTGTTAAAGATAGTACAATCGGAACGGAAAGAATAAAGGAAAAAGGTAATTTTGTATCTATCTTTTTTGTTTTTTTTCGTATGTTCTGATGAATGCTTTAGGGTAAGTAGGAAATCTGACAGTAGAAAAAATGTTTTTAAAATGCTATAATGTAAGCAAATTTAGAGAGAAAAATTAATGTTTGTAGAATTAAGAAAATCAATATTTAATATGAAATATAGAATGAGGAAGTTAAAATGCAGTATTCAATGTTAGAAAATGGAATGGACTTTATTATATCAGGAATTTTACATCTGCAAAAAGCAGAGAGTGAAAATGTGGAAGAAAATATACAAGGCAGGGAATTAAAATATGCATTGTTGCATTTGTCGTCGGGAATTGAGTTAGTTTTTAAGAGTCGACTAAACATAGAACATTGGACATATATTTTTGAAGATATGAACAAAGCATCAAAAAAGAGCTATAAAGATGGTTCATTAAAAACAGCTGATAGCAATACTGCAATAGACAGATTAGAAAAATTATGTGATTATTCATTTGATGAAAAGCAGAAGATGCATCTAAAAAAATTACGAGAAGCAAGGAACAGATTTGAACATGGATATATTAACAATAATCCGAAGGCTATTGAGAATATAATAAACAATGCAGTTAAAGTTATTGTTGATTTTCTCGATAAAAATTATCAAGAGTTTGAAATTCCATCTAACATGGATTTAAGCGAAGGATTAACAGATAACGAAAGAGAACTTTTTAAAAAATTAACAATCGAAATAAAGAGTTTGAAAAATCATCATGATGATGCCTTAAAACTAGCGCATTCAAGGGCAATGAATACTACACTAGAAGAAGATTTAATGGAATGTCCAGAATGTGGGGAAAAATTTTTGCGGTATGCAGATGATGATAAAAAATGTGAGTGCTATTTTTGTGGATATTCTGATGAATCAAATAATGTTGCCAAGAGATATATTGAAAATATTTTGCAAATACCTGAATATGAATCGGTCTATGATAGAGAGGATTTTCCAATGTATACTTGTCTGGATTGTAATATTGAAAGTTTGGTTAAAACAAACAATTTTTATTTTTGCTTTAACTGTGGGATGAAATATAACTTAGACGAATTGAAAAATTGCAATTCCTGTGGTAAGTTATTTTATACAATTAATGATGAATTTACATGTGAAGCTTGTATAGAAAGATTAAATAATAAAAAATAAGTAAGAAATTTGATGAAATACTCTATTAGGGAGGAACGTATAGTTGTGTACAACAGTATGTTAAATCCCAGTTTGTTTAATTGAATACAACAATTTGAGAAACAGTAAATCAAAATAGGTTTACTGTTTTTTGTTGCTCAATTTTCAAAAAATCGTCCATAAACATAAAAAAGTACTTGACGAAACGCTCTCTGGGGAAATAAAAAAGATATCGAGCCGTACATGGATGAAAAGTTTCAAAACAATATCTTGCTCACTCAAACAGAACGATTAACGATGATAAAAGCAGTAGAAGAAAACAAAGTATCTACTGTGATAGTAAAAGATATGAGTAGGTTTGGCAGAGATTACCTCAAAGTAGGCTTTTACACCGAAATACTTTTCAAAGAAAAGGGAGTAAGGTTTATCGCCATCAATAACGGAATAGATAGCGAAAAACAAGCAGAAAGCGAATTTACCCCATTTCTAAATATTATGAATGAATGGTATGCAAGAGATACCTCAAGAAAAATACAATCCATCTTCAGAGCAAGAATGGAAGAGGGTAAAAGAGCATCACCAAGCGTTCCATACGGCTATTTTAGAAACCCAAAGAACAAACAGGATACTTTTTCGATAAAGAGAGTACAAAGGTCGTAAAACGCATTTACAGGCTTGTAATAGAGGAATATGGAGTAACACAGACAGCAGACATATTAACCAAAGATAAAGTCCTTTTTTGCAAAAGAAGAAAAGCAAGAATTTCTAAAAGTGATGAACAAGTTATCCGATGAAAAACGAGAAGAAAAATATTAAGGATATAGAGAGAAATTAGAAAAATTGTCCTCAAGGAATGAAGAACTAACAACCCTAATTACAAAACTATATGAAGACCATGTACTTGGTAAAATCTCTGTAAAACACTTTGATAGATTATTTAATATCTATGACACAGAGCAACAAGATTTAGAAAAGCAAATACAGTATTTTGAAGATGAAATAGAAAGCTATCATCAGAGAAAAGTTGACAGCGATAAATTCCTAAAAATGATAGAGAAATATACCGATATTGAGGAACTGACAGTACCAATGATAAAATGAATATATAGAAAAAGTTGCAGTCCACGAATCAATAGGAGGAAGAAAAGGAAAAGACAGAAAACAACAAGTTGATGTGTATTTTAACTTTATAGGTAACTGTCAAGTACCACAAAAATTAGATATGGAAAAAAGGGCTTAGGAATGGTATTATATTAAATAAAATAGGATTGTAAGGAGGTGTTTTTTTATGTCGGCAATTAAAATTGAAAACCTCACTTTCTCATATTATGGATATGTAAAACCTATATTTGAAAATGTATCGTTTTCCTTTGATACAAACTGGAAAATAGGATTGATAGGAAGAAATGGAATTGGTAAATCAACTCTATTTAAGTTACTTTTTAAATCAAGAAACTTATCAAGGTAAAAATAAGCAAGGATGTTGAATTTATTAAATTTCCACCAAATATAATTGATACTTCAAAAATTAGGGATTGAGTTATATAAAGAACTAATATCAGATGAGGAAGAATGGAAATTATTTAGAGAACTTAATTTGCTAAATGTAGATGAGAACCTTGTTTATAGGGAGTTTGAAACGCTTTCTAAAGGAGAACAAACAAAAATCCTTTTAGCTATTTTGTTTACGAGAGAAGATGGTTTTTTACTTATTGATGAACCAACAAACCATTTAGATATGGACGGAAGAAAAATTGTAAGTGAATATCTGAAAAGTAAAAAAGGTTTTTTGCTCATATCTCATGATAGAGATTTTTTAGATGGCTGTATCAATCATGTTATTTCTATTAACAGGAATTCTATTGATGTCCAATCAGGAAATTTTACATCATGGTATGAAAACAAATTAATGAAAGACCGATTTGAAATCAGTGAAAACGAGAAATTAAAAAAAGATATTAAACGATTAAAAGAAGCTGCAAGACAAAGTCAAATTTGGTCTGATAAAATTGAAAATACTAAAAATGGTGTGAAAGTATCAGGTGTAAAACCAGACAAAGGACATATAGGTCATCAGTCAGCCAAGATGATGAAAAAATCTAAGAATTTGGAGAATAGACAAAATAAGGCAATAGAAGAAAAACAGAATTTACTAAAAGATATTGAAACAAAGGAAAGTCTATTATTGCATCCATTACATCATCATAAAAATCCTCTAATATCGGTTGGTGATTTATCATCATACTATGGAGAAAAACAGATATTAAATAACCTAAGTTTTGAGATAAAACAAGGCGATATAGTAGCTATATATGGTAGTAATGGAAGCGGAAAATCGACCTTGATTAAAATTTTATTAGGTTTAAAACACGAGTATACAGGGGATATCAAATTAGCAAGTAATTTGAAAATATCGTATATTCCTCAAGATACATCTGATTTAACAGGTAGCCTAAATGAGTATATTCATAAGCAAGATGTTGATGAAACATTGTGTAAAACAATTCTTAGAAAATTAGATTTTTCAAGAGAATTATTTGAAATGGATATGAAGAATTATAGTGATGGACAAAAAAAGAAAGTTTTAATTGCCATAAGTTTGTCAAAGCCAGCTCATTTATTTGTTTGGGACGAACCATTAAATTATATAGATGTAATATCAAGAATACAGATTGAGGAAATCATAAAAGAAGCAAAGCCTACACTTATATTTGTGGAACACGATAAGCGATTTGTAGAAGATGTAGCCAATAAAATCATACAATTATAAGGTTCTTTGTCAAATGTTGGGGTGGGTTGATTTAACAGTTGGTGAGATAGTTTTTGCATCAGAAGGCGTAAAAAAAGAGAATAGTTCCAAAGGACTTTAAACAGAGAGATTTCGTAAAGCTATTCGGACAGCTTAGAGCAGATGTTGAAAAAATGAAAGCTAAGTTAAATACCTTGCTCAATTCTGAAAAAGGTCAAGAAAACGGTAAAAAATCCATACTTGGTGCTATCAAAGAATATCAGGCGGAAGATAAGAAAAAGCCGAAAGAAAGTAAAGAAAAACCTAAAGAAACGGAGAGATAAATGTATGGTTGGTGTGGTCTTAGGACTGCACCGGCTTTTTTGCTCATATATTTACTTTTACGCTTATATAATATATAATAAGAGCGTGAAAGGAAGTGAGTTCATGAACCAGTTAGAACAGATTGTGGAAATTTCAGCTGCAGGTAATGGAGTTTTAAGAACTTCAGAAGTTATCAGTAAAGGAATTTCTAAAACGACTTTGGCAAAATTTGTAGAAAAATATAATTATGAGCGTATTTCACATGGAATTTATTGTTCTCCATATGTATGGAAAGATGGACTGTACTTATTACAGCTTCGTTGCCCGAAAACAATCTTTTCTCATGATACAGCTTTGTTTCTGCTTGATATGACGGATCAAGAGCCGCTGCAATATACTGTTACGGTAAAAAGTGGATATAATGCCACTCATTTAAGAGAAGATGGTGTAAAAGTATTCTCTATTAAAAAAGACTTTTTTGAACTTGGGATTTCAAAAGCAAAAACACCTTTTGGAAATGAAGTTTTCATCTATAATCCTGAGCGAACTGTTTGTGATATGATTCGTAGTCGTTCACAAATTGAAATTCAAATTTTTCAGGATGCAATGAAGCAGTATATCAGGCGTAAAGACAAGAATTTGCATCTACTTATGGAATATGCAAAAAAACTTCGAGTAAACCATACGTTAAGTAAATATTTGGAGGTGTTATTATAATGATTCATTCATCAAAACAACTAAAAGATTTGATACGAAATTTGTCAAAAGAAGTCGGTATTGAAGCCCATGTACTGATTAGAAAATATATGATGGAGCGGTTTTTAGAGCGAGTATTTTTATCAAAATACAATGGAAGTTTTATCCTAAAAGGCGGAATGTTGGTAGCATCTTTGTAGGGGTAGAGGCAAGGGCTACAATGGATATAGACACTACCATTAATCGTTCTTCGGTATAATCTTCGCCAATCGTTTTCGCTCTTGTAAATCTCTGCTTATTTTTTGGCTTAAAGGCTATATGTTTTCCATGCTTTATTTCATGTTGATTTTATAGGGTGTATTTTTGTAATCGCCATTGTCATTTCCCTTCCGTTTCAGCAGTTCTTTTTAGAAGCAGGGAGTGAATTTGCCACAACTCTTTAGAAAAATATTCAATCTCTTTCTTCATATCTTGGATGTCATCTTTATAGATGATACCTGTCTGATTTACTCTCTTTTCGATCTGATTGATATTATTTGTAGCACCTCTAAGCAAGCCTTGTAAATCCCGAAAAGGCTCTAAATCTACCTGATAAATCTCCTTTTCTAAAACACATTTGCGGATAAAGTGGCTCATATTTCTGCACTTTGCAAGTTTCCTTTTCTCCTTAAAAAGAGTTTTTTCTTCTTTGGTCAACTTAATTTCAAGTCGTTCATTTCGTATTCTGTTTGCCATAGATATTTCCTCCTTTGTATGATTTTCAGGGTATTAGGGTTCTCCCTAACAAGCTAAATTGATAAAAAAAGAAGCAGTTCCCAAAGGGCTGCTTCATCAATTTTTCCGTAAGTGTCCGTACACTTACTGTGCTTGCTACATAAGAATGAATTAGATAGCAAGCATTAAGCAAGTTTTGAATTTGTCACTAAATTATACCATAAGAACGCCATAATTTCCATATGTAACTTGACAAATATTGAATTATAATTTATTATTAAATATAAATTCAGTATTGAAATAGAAAGAGGTGTGCTATGGCACAAGTATTAAAAGAAGAAGTTAGAAATAGAATACTTGAAGCAGCAGAAAAAGTGTTTTACAAAAAGGATTATAGAGGTGCCAAATTAACAGAAATTGCAAAAGAAGCAGATATTCCTGTGGCACTCATTTATACCTATTTCAAGAATAAAGAAGTTTTGTTTGATGCAGTGGTAAGTTCTGTTTATATAAATTTCGAGTCAGCTTTTGATGAGGAGGAGTCTTTGGAAAAAGGTTCTGCTTCTGAAAGGTTTGATGAAGTTGGAGAAAACTATATTCATGAACTATTAAAAGAGCGTAAGAAGTTAATTATTTTAATGGATAAAAGCTCAGGTACAAAGCATACAGAAGCCAAACACAAACTCATATCACAAATGCAGGTTCATATTGAAGTAAGTTTAAAAAGACAATCAAAAGAGGAATATGATCCAATGCTTGCCCATATTTTAGCCAGTAACTTTACAGAGGGGCTTCTTGAAATAGCAAGGCACTATCAAAGTGAAAAGTGGGCAAAAGATATGCTAAAACTTATTGCAAGGTGTTATTACAAGGGAGTGGAATCCCTGTAATTAGCACTAAAAAATAGACTTTGCATAATCAGCAAAGTCTTACTTCAAACCTTAATACTGAATTAAAATTCAATATTATTCAATTTCGAAAGGAGAGTTGTTCATGCCGGAAAAAGAATTAAGAAAAAAAGTGATTGGAAAAAATGGCTTATCCAATTCACTTCTTGCTTTAAAAATAGTATGTGATTTGATACCACAAATCTTACTCGTATATTTGATTAGTTCTTTAATCACAAACAATATTAACGAAGGTAATTTAAAGTATATATTCTTGGGAATCTTTATATCATTTGTATTAAAAGGCGTGTTTTACTATTTTGCAATAAAGGTTGCTCATGAGAAAGCATACGAAAAATTGACAGAACTTAGGATAGATATTATTGGGCATCTAAAAAAACTAAGTTTGGGATTTTTCAAAGAACATAATACAGGGGAGCTTACGAACATTGTTCAGCATGATGTGGAGCAAGTGGAAGTATACCTTGCTCATGGTCTTCCTGAAATAATGGCAGTTACGCTTCTGCCTACCATTATTTTCATAGCTATGATTTTTGTAGACTGGCGTCTTGCTCTTGGAATGATTGCCGGAGTTCCACTCATGTATTTGGTAAAAGTTCTTTCACAGAAAACAATGGATAAGAACTTTGCTATTTACTTTAACCATGAAAACAAGATGAGAGAAGAGCTAATGGAATATGTAAAAAATATCTCTGTGATTAAGGCTTTTGCTAAAGAAGAGGAGATTAGCGAAAGAACATTAAAAACGGCAAGAGAGTATATTTACTGGGTTAAAAAGAGCATGGGAGCAATTACAATTCCAATGGGACTCATTGACATATTTATGGAAATTGGAGTAGTTATTGTCATGATTTTGGGAAGTATATTTCTTTATTATGGAGAAATAACAACACCTAAATTTATACTCGCAATTATTCTATCCTCTGCGTTTACAGCATCCATAAGCAAGACAGCCACTCTACAACATTTTTCTATTGTGTTTAAGGAAGCTCTAAAGGCGATTGGAAAAGTTTTAACCGTTCCACTTCCAAACAAAAAGACAGAACAAGGTTTAGAATTTGGAAACATAGAATTTAAAGATGTGAATTTTGCATACGGAAAAGATGGCTTTGAGCTTAAAGATATCAATTTGACTTTTAAGAAAAATAGCTTGAATGCCTTTGTAGGGGCAAGCGGTTGTGGGAAAAGTACCGTATCCAATTTGCTTATGGAATTTTGGGATGCAGACGAAGGACAAATACTGATAAATGGAAAAGACATAAAAGAATATAGTCAAGAAAATATCTCAATGTTGATTGGTAGTGTCGGGCAAGAAGTTATCCTTTTTGATTTAAGCATTTTTGAAAATATAGCAATCGGAAAATTAAATGCAACAAAGAAGAAGTTATAGAAGCAGCCAAAAAAGCGAGATGTCATGACTTTATTTCAGCATTGCCAAATGGATATGAAACACGAGTAGGTGAAATGGGAGTTAAGTTATCCGGTGGAGAAAAACAAAGAATCTCTATAGCAAGAATGATACTGAAAAATGCACCGATTTTAATATTAGATGAGGCAATGGCAGCTGTTGATAGTGAAAATGAAAGACTAATCGGTGAAGCGATTGATGATTTAAGTAAGGATAAAATCATCATTACAATTGCTCATCATCTAAATACGATTAGGGATTCAGACCAAATTATAGTTATGGATAAGGGTGTTGTTCTTGATGCAGGAAGCCATGAAGAGCTGATGAAAAGATGTGAGTTCTATAAGGATATGGTTGAAGCACAGAACAAGGTAGATAGATGGAATTTGAAAGATGAAAGTCTTTCACGAGCAAGGAACGGAGTGGATTGCGAGTGTACGGAGGTGGTAACAGAAAATGTTTAGAGAAATGTTAAAACTACTTACAAAAACCGGTAAGAGAGATTTGATTATATCAAGTGTATTCTTTGCCCTTTATGGACTAAGCTCCATAGCTATGATTGTTATCGTATTTTCTATACTGTTTCAGATATTTGAGGGGACGAGTTTAGATATGCTTTATAAATATTTTATTGCGATTGGATTACTTGTAGTCTTCAAAGGTATTTGTAATATGGTTGCGGATATGAAAAAGCATAGTGCAGGTTTTGATATTGTTCAGCAAATAAGAGAACGCATGATTATCAAATTAAAGAAATTCAGTTTGGGATTTTATACCAATGAGAGACTTGGTGAGATAAACACAATACTTCATAAAGATGTTGATAATATGTCCCTTGTTGTAGGACATATGTGGTCAAGAATGTTTGGTGATTTTTTGATAGGTGCAGTCGTATTTGTTGGTCTTGCAAATATTGATATAAAGTTGGCACTGATAATGGCAGTATCCGTTCCGATTGCACTTGCCTTTCTATATATGACAATTAAGCAATCTGAAAAAATAGAAAATCAGAACAACTCAGCACTTCTTGATATGGTTAGCCTATTTGTTGAATATGTGAGAGGAATACCTGTACTAAAGAGCTTTTCAAACAATAAGAGCTTGGATAATGAGCTTATGAACAAGACAAAAAAGTTTGGAGAAACAAGCAAAGCAGCTTCAAGATTTAAGGCAAAACAATTATCTATATTTGGTTTTTTACTGGATATTGGATATTTAATTCTTTTAATCGCAGGAGCAATATTTGTTGTAAAGGGAAATCTTGATGTACTTAATTTTATTATCTTTGCAGTAATTTCAAAAGAGTTTTATAAGCCGTTCGCTTCTATGGAACAACACTATATGTATTATGTTTTGGCGGTAGACAGCTATGAGAGACTTTCAAGAATTTTGTATGCAGATATAATACCTGACAAGGCAGATGGTATTATTCCGAAGCAAAATAACATAGCCTTTGAAAATATTAAATTTTCCTATGAAGAAGATGAGTTTAAAATGGAAAATTTAAGTCTTGATATTGCTGAAAAACGGGTGACAGCCTTAGTTGGAGAATCAGGTAGTGGAAAGACTACGATAACTAACTTGCTTTTAAGATTTTATGATGTGCATAAAGGAAAAATTACACTCGGAGGAATTGATATAAGGGATATTCCTTATGATGAGCTTTTAGATCGTATCAGTATTGTCATGCAGAATGTTCAATTGTTTGATAACACGATTGAAGAAAACATCAGGATAGGTAAAAAAGGAGCTACAAAAGAGGAAATTATTGAAGCTGCGAAGAAGGCAAGGATACATGATTTCATTATGAGTTTACCAAAAGGTTATGAAACGGATATTGGAGAAAATGGTGGGATTCTTTCAGGTGGACAGAGACAAAGAATATCTATTGCAAGAGCTTTTCTAAAAAATGCACCGATTTTAATTCTTGATGAAATGACAAATAATGTTGATCCTGTAAATGAATCTTTGATACAAGATGCCATTACAGAACTTGCAAAGAATAGAACTGTACTTGTAGTGGCTCATCATTTAAAAACAATTCAAAAAGCTGACCAAATTCTCGTATTTCAAAAAGGAAATTTACTTGAAAAAGGAAAGCATGGGGAACTTCTTGAGAAAGATGGTTACTACACAAAATTATGGAAAGCTCAATATGAGGTGTAACCATGATTTTGTTAAAAGATGTTTCTTATGAATGGGAAGATGGGCGAACTGCTTTGAAAAATATCAATCTTGAAATTAAAAAAGGTGAATTTGTTTTAATTTCAGGGAAAAGTGGAAGTGGTAAAAGCACTCTTGGAAGTGTAATGAATGGTCTTATTCCGCATTATTATAAAGGTAAAATGCAAGGAAAAGCCTTTGTGTCAGGAAAAGATATAAGCAAATTATTACTTCATGAAGTAGGGCATATTGTAGGAACTGTATTTCAAGATCCAAGAAGTCAGTTTTTTACGACAACGACAGATGAAGAAATAGCTTTTGGTCTTCAAACTATCTGCAAATCAAGAGATGAAATCAAACAGAGAGTAGAAGAAGTATATGCAGAGTTGGATACCCCGGAACTGAAAGGAAAATCTGTTTTTGAATTATCAAGCGGACAGAAACAAAAGATAGCTATTGCAAGCATCTATGCGATGAATCCGAAAGTTTTAATTTTAGATGAACCTTCAGCAAATTTGGATATGAAAGCAACATTTGACCTGTTTTTAATTTTGGAGAAATTAAAGAAAAAAGGAACAACGGTTATTCTAATTGAACATCGTTTGTACTATGTAAAGTCTTTATTTGACCGTTTTCTTTTGGTGAAAGATGGAGAAATTGCACAGGACTTGAGTCGGGAAGAAGTTATCCATCTTGAAGAGGAGTTTTGGGAGGAGAATGGACTAAGAACTCTTGAATTAGAGGAGTACAGGATAAGTGAGAAGAAAGATTCATATCAATTAAATGATGAAAGTATCAGTGGAAAAGGCTTGAAATTTTGTTACCCAAGTGCAACTAAGGTTGGAAATAAGCAAAAACAGTACATCTTAAATCATCTTGATTTCAATATGGAGTGCGGAAAAGCCATTGGTCTTATCGGGTTAAATGGTACCGGGAAAACTACTTTTGCAAGGGTAATTTCAGGACTTGAGAAGATAAAAGAGGGGAAAATATGGGCGGAAAAAGATAAGGAGTTGAATCATAAAGATTTAATGGATATGTCATATTTTGTATTTCAAGATTCAGATTATCAGTTATTTTCGGAAAGTGTACTTGATGAAATGCTGCTTGGTATGGAGGGTAAAGATAAAAAAGAAAATACTCAAAAGGCAAAGTCTATTTTGAATGTACTTGGCTTAGATAAATACATTGATAAGCATCCGTTTGCTTTATCAAGAGGAGAAAAACAAAGACTGACAATAGCTTGTGGAATGATGAAACAAGCAAAGATTTTCATCTATGATGAACCAACATCAGGTTGTGATAAAGACTCAATGCTTTCCGTCGCAAAACTGATTAAAGAACAATTGAAAAATGGGACAACAGTTTTGGTAATAAGTCATGATTTTGAGTTTTTAGCAAACACAGTGAGCAAGCTGTGGGTAATGGGAGATGGAAAAATAGAAAATGTTTTAAATATGAGTGAAAGTAATAAATTTCTTATATTAGACAAGATGAGAGGAGGTAGAGAGCTTGGCAGATAGAAAAACTATAGATCCGAGAATAAAACTTACTCTACTTCCAATTGCCTCCTTTACGAGTTTTTTTATAAGCGATACAATTCTACTTTTCGGACTGATTGCTTTTGCCTTTTTTCTGTATGTATACAGCAGTATGTGGAAAATAGCATTACGCTTTATTTTGTTTTTTGTCCTTTTATACTGTATAGAGTTAGGGCTTGGAAAGTTCCCGGAAGCAAGCATCGTATTTGCAATATATATGTTTATTTACTTTGCATCAAGAATGACCTTAATCGCTATGTTTGGCGGATATATAACAAAGACTACAAGTGTAAGTGAAATGCTTGAAGCGTTAAATAGAATGAAAGTACCAAGAAGCATTGGTATACCTTTTAGTGTTTTGCTTAGGTTTGTACCAACTATAAAAATAGAACTCAAGGCATTAAAAGAGAATATGAAGATTCGAGGAATTGTAACAAGCAGATTTTTCCCGTTGCTACATCCAATTAAATATATGGAATATACGCTTGTTCCGCTTTTAATGAGAATGATTAAGATTTCAGATGAACTGTCAGCTTCAGCACTCATTAGAGGACTTGATAGTGATGAAAACAGGGTAACATTAACAGAATTGCGGTTTAGCTGGGTAGACCTAATGATTGGACTATTAGGAGCTTTGATGATTGCTCTTGTGATAGTAATACAGAAAATTTATTAGGAGAACTTTTATGAAAAACAAATTGTATAGAATATAGAAATAACAAATAAGAATAGCAAAATCAAAATCATAGCATCTAAAATAGAAAAGGTATATTCACAAAGAATGACTGTATAAAATAAAAAGCACTTTATGGTATAACTCTATCTCTATTACAAGATAACAAAATACTATAAAGTGCTTTCATATTAATTAGTACTAACAGGGTCATAATCAGAAGGTACAGGAGCAACGATACTTACAAAGATAACATCTTCTGTTCCAGTATTTTTTGCGCCATGACATTCACCCTTTTTAGATACTATAACTTGCCCCTTTGTAAAAGGCACCTCCGTATCAGGCGTTGGATAAAATACCCCCTTGCCTTGCAATATAACCCATATATCATCAGAGTTATGATGGTAATGCTTTGGTAAGGTTTGACCAGGTTTAATAACCCATACTGAACCACCTGTGGAATCAGTTTGATAAAATGCTGTCTTAACAGCGTTCTCTAGACTTTCAACTTTCACAAGTTCCATGTCAAAAACACGTTGATCATTCATAATGCTTACACCTTTCATCAATTTACAACTAGCGAGTGCCCGATGTATATTCACCCATATTAATATCTATAACAGTGCGAACAGGTTGAATTAAGGAATCCTCATATTGAACCTTCCATTTGATATCTGGATTCATATCTCCATTTTCTAAGCCTGCAATCGTTTGACCGTCATCAATAGGGTTATCGTGCTCAAAGATATAATACAATACACTATCGAAAATTGCAATAACAAATTGAATGGCCGTGATTTTATTACAATCGGAATCTTTAATGCAATTGGAATTGTCATATACATGGCAGCCAGCTTTGCTATGGCAACAACAGTTATTGGAGGATTTATTGCTTCAGGAGTTAGCTTTATGGTAGCTGCTACCGTTTATATCCTTATGGCTTTGAAAGTTAGAAAGAATGGCGTATTTACAATATCAGGAACGCTTCTTGGTTTAATTGCATTGTCAGGAGGACATTTGCCTCATGCAGTCTTTGCTGTAATCGGTGGAATTATATGTGATTTGATTATAGGAAATTATGAGAGCAAGGGACGAATGATTATTGGGTATGGGACATTTGCATTAGCAGATTTTTTAGGGACAGTAATTCCTGTAATTTTATTCGGGACAGCTTCTTTTGTGGAAAGAGCATCAAAATGGAAAATGAGTGAAGCACAAATAAATGAAGCATTATCTTATTTCAAAGTTTCGTGGGCAGTAGGCTTTGCCTTGATAACATTTGTTCTTGCTTGCATAGGAGCATTCGTTGCAACAAGGATACTTAAAAAACATTTTGAAAAAGCAGGAGTGATTTAATCAATCTTTGTTTGTGAGGGAAAAAATGGATTAAATAATGGAGGTAATTGCTATGTATTATTTAGGGTCTGTTATTCATATAGAAAAAAGGTTCTTTGTCAAATATTGGGGTGGGTTGATTGTCAACCCACTCTTTTTGAAGGCATTGCATAGTTTTTTCTAACAGATTTATAGAATACCCTATATCTGTTTTGTTTAGATATATTTTTGCACCACAAAAAAACCTCGTCCCCACTTCTTTTTAAGCCATTGCCATTAAAATTCTGTTTCTAAAATATTTAAAGTTTTGTACGCCATAAGATATTCTTTTCAGCACCTTTATCTGGCCATTTGAAATGTGCCTGTACTTAAGAGAGTTTAAGATATACTTGTAGTTATTTCTAAATGCGGTTATTGCTGCTTTAAACTCTTCAATTCCTGAGTTTTTTACCTCACGGAGCATTCACTAAACAAAGTTCTTTGCTTTGAATAGGAGTTTTCATCAAGAATATCAACAAATAATTCTTTAATAAAATGTGCTTTTCTTAAATCTTCTGAATATTCAAGCATTAATTCAAGTGCCGCTCGGTTATCGTTCGATAGCTTTGCTTTTCTCTTTGTAATTAAGCTCTTACTTCGTTTGTAGTACTTCCTAAGAGAAGGTAACATTCTTTTTTGAATTCTCTTTCGTACATTTTCAAGAGCCCAATAGACTTGTCTGACGAAATGATACCGATCAATAACGATCTTTGCATTGGGAAAATATATCCTAGCCAAGTCGATGAAGGTTTTATTCATGTCACAAGAAAAGTATTGGACTTTCATCCGTTTAGACTGATCAAGCGATTTAAAGTAGTCGACCAGACAAGTTCCTTTTCTGGAATAGAGTACATCGAATACTCTATGTTTTATAGGATCAACCACTATCGTTTGATATTTCTCAGTGCCTACATTCCCCTTAAATTCATCTATGGAAATGGCTTCTCCAAGATTAGAAGAAGAATGATGAATTGTAGAAAGCACTTGATAAACGGTATGAGATGAAACATTGGCTCTGTTTGCTATCTGTTGAATATTCAGAGTATAGAAAAATGAGCTAGCAATCCATCGGGTAAGTCTGGATGTCCGATGTAGATACTTCGCAATAAAGGGATAAGATTCATAAAAGTGCTTACCACAATGAGAACAATGAGAACGCCTCTTTTTCAAAAATAAAAAACATGATTTACCCTGCAAAGGAATATCTTTCATCTTTTGAATCCTATAGTCATGTACTTTAGAAGTCAATGCATTGCAGTTAGGATATGAATGAGGCTTGATATCTGTCTGAATATAAAATGAGATTGCATGATCATTTATAGATTTTATATTGACTTTTGCTTCATCAATGCCTAAAATTTTAGCTAGGTCGTTCATATGAACACCTCCTCCAAGTGTAGTTGTGATGAACTGGGGACTTGGAGGTTTTTTTATTTATAATAATAAAAAAGGTAGACCAATGAAAATGGTATTAGCATTGACAAAGGTATTAATCATCGTACCACGGCACCCGAGGCGAACATTAAATATTTTTACAGCCGCAAATGCAAAGATATAGCCTAAAATACAAACACCAAAGGTATAAATCATACCACCGGACAGACTAATCAACTTATCCAAAGTCAGGTATTTCAAAACAGACACAAAGATGGAAACAGGCATTACGACATTCATAATCAGCTTAGATAAATTACCGCCAAAACTATCATCAAACCATCCTTGTACCTGCAAGAAATAGTCCAGAATTATAAGGACTATAATGGGAATAATATTTTCAATTGAAGTCAAAAAACTATACTCTATACTACTTCCTAGTACTTTGGATACCACTTAAGTTCACTGACAGCTTTCTTCATATCGGTTTCTTGACTTTGTGCCAATCCCTGCTCTTGAGCTTTTTTAGCAACCGCTTCCGCTACTTTACTTGAAACTTCTGACACATAAGCAAATGGCGGCAAAACAGGTGCGCCCGGTTTACCTGAGTCAACTATACCGCTCAATGAATGTGCAGCTGCACCAATCATTTCATCTGTCAAGAGCTTAGCTTCTGAAGCAAGCATTCCAAGTCCCAGACCGGGATAGATAAGAGCATTATTAGCCTGACCAATCTGATAAGATACCCCTTTATAATCCACATTGTCGGAAGGTATTCCTGTCGCTACAAAAGCCTTTCCATCAGACCACTCAATCAAGTCTTTAGCACTTGCTTCTGCCAGCTCAGTTGGATTACTCAGCGGGAAAATAATTGGACGCTCAGTGTTTTGACACATAGCCTCAACAACCTCTTTTGTAAAGGTATTAGGTTGTGTTGATGTTCCTACCAAGATTGTCGGTTTAACCGTCTTTACAACTTCAAGCAAGTCTGTTAGCTTGTCAGCATTAGCAAAGTCAGAACGCTTCTTTGCAAATGGACGTTGCTCAGGTGTCAAATCATCCATATCATCAAAAAGAAGACCTTGTTTATCTACCATAAAGAAACGTTTGTAAGCCTCTTCTTCTGAGAGTCCTTCTGTAATCATTTCACTGAGAACACGTGATGCAATTCCTGCACCTGCTGTTCCACCGCCAAAGCAAAGATAGATTTGGTCTGTTAATTTTTCACCACTAATATCTAATGATCCGTAAATACCACCCAGTGTGACAATACCCGTTCCTTGGATATCATCATTGAAAGTAGGAATTTTATCCTTGTACTTGTTGAGAATATTGGCAGCATTTAGACGACCGAAATCTTCCCAGTGTAAGTAGAGCTTAGGGAAAAGTCGTTCAGCTGTTTGTACAAACTGATCAATAAAATCATAATAACGGTCTCCACGTACACGCTCATGGCGGTTCCCAAGATAGTTAGGATTTTCCAGCAATTCTTTACGGTTAGTTCCGGCATCAATGACCAAAGGTAAAACAGTTGCAGGGTCAATACCGGCCGCTCCTGTGTAAACCATAAGCTTTCCAACTGAAATATCCACACCATTGGTTCCCCAGTCACCAATACCTAAAATTGCTTCCGCATCTGTCACAACAATAAGTCTAATATTACGGTCTCCGGCCGCATTCTTAAGGGTAGCTTCTATATTTTCAGGGTGGTTAATGTCTAAATAGCCTGCATATTGCGTATCAACAAACAAATCACTGTAATTTTCAATCGTAGTTGCAACCGTTGGATCATAAACAATCGGATTGAATTCGGCAATGTGTTGGCTAAAAAGATAGTAAAACAAGGTGCGATTAGTATTGAAGATTTCCATCAAGAACAAGCGTTTTTCCAGATTTGTTGCTTTTTTAGAAAAATGAGCATAGGTTTGTGCCGCTTGCTCCTCCAAGGTTTGCACATAAGGTGGCAAAACTCCAACTAAGCCAAGTTCTTTACGCTCTTCAAGTGTAAAGGCAGTTCCCTTATTTAAAAAGGGATTATTCAAAATATCATGTGCATTCATAATGCAACCTCCTCCTTTAATTTTGTATGCTTATTATAACACAATTGTATATAGAATATAATATCTCGTATCAGATAAGATTTTATGCCTTTTTTAATAAAATTATTATTAATTCCATCTGTAACATGGGAGTTAAGCTTCCATATTAGGATATTATATAATTTCTTTAACAATACAATCTTAATATCTATGTCTATTCTAATATCAACTCTTTTTCCATATTTTAATAAATATACTCTTGTTTTCATATAAGAGAAAGAAACTGTTGGACAATTATTTGAGTGGCATTGTGGAACAGGATATTTATGAAGAAACAGATGTAAGTCTCAAAACAGATTTAAGTAATACAAAGGCTAAGCTGGAGTATTTCCAACAGCAGGCGGATGAAGAAAGTTCACTGCAAAGGAGAATTGCAGATTTTAAGAAAGCACTGTCTCAAAATGAGGTGCTGGAGGAATTTGACAAAGGTATCTTTGAGAGTATAATTGAAAAGGTAATCGTTGGCGGTTACGATGAAAACGGAGAAAAAGCGAAAAAAATGTGTTCCGATGTCAGTGACAAGGTGAAGTATGTGTATTCCAATATTAGTGACAACACACGTGGAGACAGTGGCATTATTGTCCAAACTTGATTGATGTCGATAAGGACTCAATGAAGCTATAAAAATCAGTTTCAATTTAGGAAGTGATAAATTTAGAATTTGCGGAGGAATTTATGAAGATACTTATTATAAATTGTAGTCCAGTCAGAAATGGTGCGACAGCAGAAATCGTAAATATAGTAAAGGATAATCTTAGTACAGAAAAATGAAGTAAGAAGTATATGCATTGATGATTATGAAATTGCTTTCTGCAAAGGTTGTAGAACTTGCCATAAAACAGCACAATGCTTTCAAAAAGATGATGTTATAAAGATTATGGAACAGTACGAATGGGCAGATATAATAGTGTCAGTGTCTCCTTCATATTGGGCAGATATTCCAGGACAATTTAAGGTTTTTATAGATAAATGTACACCTTGGTGTAATACACATGAGCCACATGCCAAACTATCTGCTGGTAAAAAAGGTTATACTATTGCATTGAGAACAGGTTCAAGTATGCCAGAATGTGAAAGAATTATTAGTAGTATTGAACATTTTCATGGTCATTTGGAAATTGAATCTTGTGGTAAATTAGGTCTTTGTTCTATTGAGTATAAAGAAGATGTTGCTACAAGAATTGATGAAATAAAAGAATTTTGTAATATTATTTTGAGCTGAAAGATTTAAAGTTGTGGAGGCAGTTTAAATGGATGATAAAGTCAAAGCGTTTTGGATTAAATTTTGCAATGAAAAGAAGTTACCTAAAGACATAAAATATGAATCGTGGAGCTTTGGAAATACTAAAGAAATGGCTGATGAATTGGCAGAATTAGTTAATTGTAAAATTAAGACAGCTACGACCTCAGCATATGAATTATATGAAGTTGGAGAGCATATACCCCAGGTAGGAGAGTATAATATTATTCTCAATGGTTCAGAAGAGCCAGTGTGTATTACTCAAACAAAGGTAGTGTATATCATGCCTTATCACTTAATTACACCAGAACATGCATGGCATGAAGGTGAAGGTGATAGAAGCTATCGGTATTGGAGAGAAGTTCACGACAGATTCTTTTATGAAGAATATAAATTGGTTGGCAAAATTTTTTATGAACAAGCACCTATGTTATGCGAAGTATTTGAAAAGATTTATTAAACAAATTCCATTTTTATCTAATTGAATAGAACAATTTTAGAAACAGTAAATCACAAAGGTTTGCTGTTTTTTTGTCCAAATATTGATTTTTGTTCTTATAAATATTGTAATTTAAGAACGAAGAGGAGGTGATAGAAATAAGTAAACGGGAACTCCTGTTAAAAAAATAATTGAGGCGACTAAACCAAGCACTTCTGGAACAAAAGAGCTAGAAGAACTAGGCATTGCAGATCAATTGTTTAATGAAGATGGTTCATAAACAAGTCGAAAACATTGAAGCTTTCTTGTATCCATAAAGTAATAAGTTTCTTTCCATTATATAACCAATCTACACATGATATTTTATGACTTTTTTAGTGAATATATGTTACTACCAAAGACAATGAATGTAAATAAAAGTTTTTATGTATTTTGAAATAAAGATATAAAACAAAACTTGTACTTGACATAGATACAAGTATAAGTTATACTCTCAAAGTAAATTTAAGAAAGGAAAAGATATGGATACAAAATTTTCAATAGCACTACATATATTAGTTTATATTGAAGAGACTGATAAAGTTGTTACCTCAGAACTTTTGGCTCAGAGTGTGGGAACAAATGCCAGTCATATCAGGAAAATAATTACATTACTTAAGGACGCCAATATTATTGAGAGTCAACAGGGAAAAAAGGGAATGAGTTTAAAAGTAAAAGCTGATGAGCTTAATTTAGCTACAGTATATCTGGCAGTTTACCCTGAAAAAGATTTGTTACATATTCATGATACAGCAAATGATAAATGTCCCATTGGGGCGAATATTAGGGAAGCTTTACTTCCGATATTTGAAGAGTCAGAGAAACAATTACTTTTAAATTTGAAGAATAAAACTCTTAAGTCTTTAATTGAAGATATGTATAAGATTTATAATAGAAATAAATAGAGGTGAAAAATGAGAGCGGCACAGGTAGAACAATACAATAAGAATAATATTTCGGTAAAAATGGTTGATTTAGGAATACCAGTTATTGGGGAGAGAGAAGTACTGATAAAAGTATTGGCTGCAGGTGTAAATCCACTTGATAATATGATTTCACGTGGTGAAGTGAAGATGATCGTTCCATATAAATTACCTACATTGGCAGGTAATGAGTTTGTGGGTACAGTTGAAAAAGTCGGTACAAGGGCATCAAAATTTAAAGTAAATGATCGTGTTTTTGCAAGGTTACCACTTGATAAAATCGGAGCATTTGCTGAATATATAGCTGTAAATGAAGATGCACTTGCAAAAGTACCGGATTATCTTTCGGATATAGAGGCGGCAGCAGTACCTTTAACAGCACTTACAATAATGCAGGCATTGGAGCTTATGAAAGCAGAAGAGGGAAAAACTATCTTTATTTCGGGAGGTACAGGCAGTGTCGGTGCGATGGCTATTCCTATTGCTAAAGCAAAGGGACTTAAGGTTGTTACAAATGGAAGTGCAGAAAATAAAGACAGAATTTTAGAGCTTGGTGCAAGTAGATTCATTGACTATAAAACAGAAGACTATAGTAAGTCACTATCAAATATTGATTATGTATTGGATACCCTTGGGGGAAATGAGACTGAAAAACAGATGCAGATTCTCAAAAAAGGAGGGAAGTTGATTTCTCTTAGAGCAATGCCGAATGGAGCATTTGCTAAGAGAATGGGCTTACCAATGTGGAAGCAGATAATTCTGGGTTTGGCAGGAAGTAAATTCGATAAGTTGGCAAGTAAATACGGTATTTCCTATGATTTTATTTTTGTAGAGTCAAATGGAAAACAACTACAGGAAGTGGCGGACCTATTTGAAAAATTAAGAATAAAACCGTCTATAGATACAGTTTATACTTTGGAAGAGGTAAATTCAGCACTAGACAAGGTTGCCAACGGCAGGTCTAAGGGTAAAACAGTTATCACTATGTAAGGAGAAGATATGAAGTTTAGAGAAGTAGATAAATTAAATATTGATGTAAAAGAAGCCATAAAAAAACGTGTAAGTACAAGAAGCTTTGAAGAGAAAGCATTGAGTAAAGAAGACAAGAACAGACTTATGGATATTAATAACAGCTTAACCAACCCTTTTGATATTAATGTCAGGGTACAGTATATAAGTAAGGATTCAGGTGCTGAAGGTGTTCAGCTTGGAACTTATGGAACAATTAAGGGGGCAAAAGACTACCTGGCTATAACTGTTAAAGATGAACCATTTGCAATGGAGGCGGTAGGATATCAATTTGAAATAATGCTACCGCAATCCCACTAGCTTTAGATGGTGGGTTAAGGTAGCAAAAAATAGATATTTGTGATACAATAACTAGCGTTATGGGAGTATGGAAATCAAAGAATAGACACAAATATTTATTACAGTATCATATTATTTTTTGTATGTATGTATAGAAAAAAGCTTTTAGTATCAAAAGAAATATAAGATTATATAAAACAATTTTCTTATGAGATATGCACAAAGAGTAATATAATCATAAAATATATGGAAACAGACAAAGACCATATACACTATATGATAGAAACTGAGCCTACAATATCCATAAGTAAAGTGGTTAATCTAATTAAGAGTTATACAACATATCATATATGGAAAAAGCATACAGAATATCTTAAGAATCATTTTTGGAAAGAACATACATTTTGGACGGATGGATATTTTGCTTGTAGCGTAGGCAATGTTTCTGAAGAAATGTTAAAGCAATATATAGAAAATCAAGGGTAGAAAGGCGGGTAAGCTTAATGTTAAAGGCATATAGATATCGGATTTATCCAAACAAAGAGCAAGAAATACAGTTAGCAAAGACATTGGCTGTTGTCGTTTTGTATATAATCAAACCCTTGCGTACAGAAAAGATGCTTATGAAAAAGAAAAAAAGTCTGTCAGTAAGACAGATTGTAATAATTATTGCAATAGAGAGCTGAAAAAAGCTTATGAATGGCTAAAAGAAGTAGATAAATTTGCTTTAACAAATGCAATTTATAATATGGACAGTGCTTATCAAAAGTTTTTCAAAGAACATGCAGGTTATCCAAAGTTTAAGAGTAAGCACAGTAATCGTAAATCATATACAACCAATTTTACAAATGGGAATATAACTGTAGATTTTGATAGAGGAAGAATAAAGCTGCCAAAATTAAAAAGGGTAAAAATAAAATTACATAGAAAATTTTCAGGTCGGATAAAAACAGCAACTATATCTAAGGTACCAAGTGGCAAGTACTATGTGTCTGTTCTTGTAGAAACTGAACATAGTCCACTTGTAAAGACAAACGGACAAATAGGATTGGATTTAGGAATAAAAAGATTTATGTATCACATCAGATGGGAAGAAATATGAAAAATCCGAAGACAATTAAAAAATATGAGAAAAAGCTTACAAGATTACAAAGACAATTAGCAAATAAAACAAAGGGGAGTAGGAACTATCAGAAAAAAAGGAAACAAATAGCACTATGCCATGAGAAAATAGCTAATACAAGAAAAGATTATCTGCATAAGATTTCAAGCGAAATTATAAACGAAAAACCAAGTGATAGTTTCGGAAAAACTTACAGATAAAAAAATATGGTGAAAAAAATCATAATTTAGCGAAAAACTATAAGCGATGTATCGTGGTATGAGCTGACAAGACAACTGGAATATAAGTCAAAATGGAATGGTAGAAATTATATTAAGATAGATACATTTTATGCAAGTAGCCAGCTATGTTTTAGTTGTGGATATAAAAATACAAATGTAAAAGATCTAAAAGTAAGAGATTGGATGTGTCCTTTCTGCAATACAAAACACGATAGAGATATCAATGCGGCAAAAAATATATTGGCAGAAGGATTAAGACAAGTAGTATAAGAAAAAACAATAGGGCAGGGACTGCCCGAATTAACGCCTGTGGAGATAGTAGGTTGCGAGGTCAGCGAAGCAGGAAGCCCATAGGCTTTAGACTATGGGTAGTTCACATGCTAAGATTAGCTCCAAGCTCTACAAATGCTCAACCGTGGGCTGTAGTGAAGGATGGAAATAAATTCCACTTCTTTTGTAATTATAAGAACAATATAAATGAGGACATGAGGAAGATAAAACATCTGGATCTAGGGATAGCTTTATCACATTTCCATCAAACAGCTATGGCAGAGGGATTGACCGGAAAATTTGAAATAGAGGATATGACCATGGCAATCCCTGAAAATATGCATTATGTAATATCTTATATAGCTAAATAAAACAAGGCATTTCAAAAAAATCTCAGTTCAATCCTGAGATTTTTTTATCCACACGATAATTTAAAGCACCAAGAAAAACAGTTGACATTTGAATTATGAAATGTTATAAATATAACTGATAATTAAATTATCGGTAATTAACTTATCGAAATATATTGAGGTAATAATATGTCAATACGGGATACAAGCATTGATCCAAGGCTGATTGAAAGTGCTCGTAAAGAGTTCATGGAAAAGGGATTTATAAAAGCCGAACTGAAAACGATATGTAATAATGCAAATATAACAACTGGAGCTGTTTATAAAAGATATAAAGGGAAGCAAGAACTGTTTGGCGCGGTTGTTGAAAAAGCTGTAGCAACTTTAGATAGTTTTGTTTCTGAACGAACGGATGTGGATTTTTCCTCTATGAGCGATGAAGAAGTAAAAAATACATGGATTATGAATGAAAAATACATTTTAGATGTGTTCAAAATCCTATGGGATATTAGAGAAGACTTTGTATTACTTTTAGAAAAATCTGCCGGAACAATTCATGAAAACTTTCGGCATGATTTTGCTTTTCGCATGACTCATGCATATAAGCAATATTACCAAGAGGCAAAAAAGAGAAATATTGCAAGAGCTGATATTACTGATGAGGAAATGCAGGTTCTCTGTACGATATTCTGGACATCTGTTTATGAGCCTTTCATTCATAAAATGTCTTGGAAAGAAATCAAAGAGCATTGCAAGGTTTTATGCAGATTTGTGGATTGGAAAAATGCGGTAGAAATAATTGATTAATAGAATTTAGGCCGTCGAAAGACGGCTTAAAATAAACAATGGTGTTAGCATTTGCTAACTAGAAAGGAGGATGTAATGTTTAAAAAGGTAGCTCCATATATGGGAGAATACAAGAAATACACTATCAGAGCAGTAATTATGATGTGTATTGGTATTGTGGCAAAAGCAATGCCATATTTTTTTCTGTATCAGATTATTTCACCATTGACAAATGGGCAATCTATTAGTTTGGGGTATGTGATGTTGAGGGTGTTGGGGGTACTTTTATGTGAGATCATTTATTCTTTTGCCTATGTGAAAGGACTGACATTTTCACATATAAGTGCATACAATACCCTAAAAAATTTAAGAGTATCTCTACAGGGGAAACTTGAAAAACAGTCTCTTGGAAACATTCAGAGCCTTGGTACAGGTCGTATAAAAAAGGTATTTACAGAAGATATTGATATGATCGAGCTTTTACTTGCTCATGCGATTCCAGAAGGTATTGCAAATATTTCTATTCCGTTTGTAATCATCGTTCTTATGTTTGTGGTAGATTTCCGCTTAGGTTTGCTTTCATTTATTCCAATCATCGTAGGAATATTTGCCATGGGTATGATGATGAAGCAGGGCACCTCAAAAATGGATGCCTACTATGAATCAGCTGCAGTTATGAATAACACAATTATTGAATATGTAAATGGGATGGAAGTTGTTAAGGTATTCAATAAGGATGGTGATTCTTATAAAAAATTTGGCGAAGTAGTAAAAAACTACAGAGATTTCACCCTTGCATGGTACAGAGCTTGTTGGCCATGGATGGCAATGTATTCCAGTGTTTTGCCATGTCTTGCACTTTTCGTTCTTCCGATAGGAGCATTTTGGGTTATCAGTGGAAGTCTTGCTTTAGATAAACTGATTTTAGTGCTTTGTATGTCTTTTGCAGTCGGACCGTCTTTTATGAAAGCTATGAATTTTGCAGGAAAGTTTCCACAGCTTAATTATAAAATCACAGAGCTGGAAAATCTTATGGACAGACCACCGCTTAAAGAGGGAACTTCAAAGTTTACTGGGGTGAATAGAGATGTTAAGTTCGAAAATGTTAGATTCGGTTATGGAGATAAAGAGATTCTACATGGTGTAGATCTCAAATTTAAGCAGGGAACAACAACTGCTCTTGTTGGAGAATCAGGAAGTGGAAAATCTACACTAGCTAAACTTTTAGTTCATTATTATGATTTGAATGACGGAAAAATCATGATTGGTGGACAGGATATCACAGATATGTCTCTTGAAGCACTCAATAATGAGGTCTCTTATGTTTCACAGGAGCAATTTTTATTTAATACAACTCTTTATGAAAATATTCTTATGGGAAAGCCTGATGCCACAAGAGAAGAGGTATTGGAAGCGGCAAATAGAGCACAGTGCGATGAATTTCTTAAGAGACTTCCAGACGGAATAGAGACAATGGCAGGAGATGGCGGAAAGCAACTGTCAGGAGGTGAACGCCAAAGAATTTCATTGGCCCGTGCGATTTTAAAGGATGCTCCGATTATTGTTTTGGACGAGGCCACGGCTTTTATGGATCCTGAAAATGAAGAAAAATTAAATGCAGCTATTGATGAGATCACAAAGAATAAAACGGTGCTTGTTATTGCTCACAGACTTTCCACTGTGAAAAATGCAGATAAGATTTGTGTGATAAAAGAGGGTAGGTGTATAGCAGCCAATAAACATGAAAAGCTTTTGGAAGAATGCCCAGAGTATAAGAAATTTTGGGATGCCTCTGTAAGTGCAAGCACATGGAAGATTAAGGGGGATGAAAAGGCATGCTAAAGATACTTCATAGAATTGTTTGTATGACAGGAAAATATAGTTCCAGGATCAGGGCTTCGTATATTACTTCTTTCATCAAGGGTATTATGATGAAGGCACCGTTGATATTAAGTTTTTTTGCTATCAGTCTGTTTATGAAGGGGCAAATGAATGAAAAGAAATGCCTTTATCTTGGAATTGGTCTTGTTCTGTGCATAGCAGTTGAAGCTGTTTTTGAGCACATAACGAATGTTCTTCAATCAGCAACAGGATATCAGGTGTTTGCTGATATGCGAATGAGACTTGGAGATCATCTCAGAAAACTTCCGATGGGATACTTTACAGAAGGAAATATTGGAAAAATAAGTGCAGTTTTATGCACAGACATGGTATTTATTGAAGAGTGTTGTATGGGTGTTTTATCGGAACTCGTAACTTTTATGATTTCCCAGGGCTTGATGATACTCATGATGTTTGTAATGGATATACGCTTAGGTATTGCTGCATTGGCAGTCATTATCGCATTTGTAATTGTTGGAAATCTTATGATGAAAACTACGCTTGAGCATTCAAAAACGAAGCAAGAGGGAAGTGAATCGCTCACAGAAGAGGTTTTGGATTTTGCAGAAGGAATAGGCATTATCAAGTCATTTAATATGTTAGGGGAAAAATCCAAAAGTCTTTCCAATGAGTTTAATAAAAGTTGTAAGGAAAGCATTGGCTTTGAGGAAAATTATGGACCATGGGCGAGAGCATTATATCTTACCTACGGGATTGGCACATCATTTATGCTTGCTGTAGCAGGACTATTATATGCGAATGGAAAAATGACACCGGACTATATGATGGGAATGGTATTGTTTTTATTTGATATCTTTATTTCCATAGAGAGCTATTATGGACAAATTACAAGACTTACTGTAACAGCTGCATCTTTAGACAGAATAGAAGAAGTGTTTGAAGCAGAAGAACTTCATGATTCTGGTGATATTGCATTATCTAAAAATGCAAATAAAACACAAAATGATTTAGTTGTTGAGTATAGCGATGTAAGCTTTGGCTATACAGAAAAGAATGTGCTGAATCATATCTCATTTGACATGAAAAAGGGTGAAATGACTGCTCTTGTAGGGCCGTCAGGTGGTGGAAAATCTACAATAGCATCTCTTCTTGCAAGATTTTGGGACATCAAGGATGGAACGATTAAGGTTGATGGCAAGGATATAAAAAATATTTCATTGGGAAGTCTTATGGATAAATCAGTATGGTGTTCCAGAGAGTTTATCTTTTCCAAGATACAATATACAACAATATTGCAATTGGCAGACCGAATGCTACAAGGGAAGAAGTGATTGAGGCAGCAAAGAAGGCAAGATGTTATGACCTTATCATGTCACTTCCTGAAGGGTTTGATACTGTAATCGGTGAAGGTGGAGCATCACTTTCTGGTGGAGAGAAGCAAAGAATTTCAATTGCCAGATGTATTCTGAAGGATTCACCAATCGTTATTTTAGATGAAGCAACAGCAAGTGTTGATGCAGATAATGAATGTGCTATACAAGAAGCGATTTCAGAATTGTGCAAGAATAAGACTCTTCTTGTCATTGCCCATAGATTAAAGACAATAAAGGATGCAGACCAGATACTTGTTATATCTGACGGAAGAATTATAGAGCGTGGAAATCACAATCAACTAATGGAAAAAGACGGCGTTTACGCACATATGGTCTCCGTGCAGGCATCTTAAAAAATGCAAAATATTGAATATAGTAGATTTGTCTTTATTAAGGGGAGTAGTGATGGGTTTGTTTGGTAGAAGCATTTTGATACCAGTTTCAATAATCTGTCTATTTGAATAAGATATGTGCAAATTCTTCGCTAACATAAGGTTTTCTTTGTAAAAACACAAATTGAGGCAGAATAATAAAAGTGTTATAATATATTTGGGATAGTAGCCCAAACTTTACAAAGTCATGAAAGGAAGTTTTCGCCTATGGAGCAGAAAAAAATGAATGCCTTATTGCGAGTGTTATTTATTGTCTTAATAATTGCAATATTTGGTGCTGCAATCCTTCAGATTTTTGCTCCGGAATATATGGGAAGATCTGCTGCATATGGTATTGCAAAAGGATGGCAGAGAGAAATTGGTTTTTGGAATATTGCTGTTTTGGTCATATTGATTACGGCCTATAGGCATTATAATTGGATTTATCTGAAATCAATTTTACTTGCTCTTATTCTTGGAGGAATTGGTATTGGAACGAACCATTTCGTACATTATCTACAGATGCAGAAGTTTGTAAATTTGCTTGGTGCTGTGGAAAATTATCTTCTCGTTATTGGTTGGATTATCGGATGGCGAATAGAAGAGAAAAGACAAGCTTTATAAGATCAAGTCAATTCCTTTAAAATGATGTTGAGAAGAAAGTAGTATGGGGAGGGTTCAGGTTGAATACAAAGAATTTGCCACATTTTAAGTATAATCCGAATGTATATAAAAATGGAATGGTGGAATTTGGCAGTGGAATATGTCAATGTTGTGGAGAAAAGACAAATGCATATATACAGAATATTTATGCAATAGAGGATATTGATTGTATATGTATGAACTGTGTATCTTCTGGAAAAGCAGCACATAAGTTCAATGGAACATATATACAAGATGCAGACTGGATTGGCAATCCCATTGCGACAGAAGAATTATACAAAAAAACGCCAGGATATATTAGCTGGCAGGGAGAGAATTGGGCTGCATGCTGTAATGATTATTGTGAATATATTGGAACAGTTGGAACAAAAGAGCTAGAAGAGCTAGGCATTGCAGAGCAATTGTTTGATGAAGATGGTTCATTTGATGGTTATGACAATGCACGGCAATATCTAGTAAAAGATGGTAGTTTTTGTGGCTATTTATTTCAGTGTTTTCATTGTGGGAAGTATCATCTTCGTGTTGATGCCGATTAGTTATTATGGATATCAATGATATTTTAGAATAAAAGTATTTTGTGAAATAGAAAGGTAGATTATGACAGGTGAATTAAAAAATAAGATCGACGGATTATGGGAAGTATTCTGGACAGGAGGGATTACAAATCCTCTTGAAGTTGTGGAGCAGATGACCTATTTGATGTTTATCAGAGATATTGACAGTGCAGACAATATAAGAGCCAAAGAAGCAGCTATGCTGGGCTTGCCTTTTAAGAGCATTTTTGACGGTGAAGTAGAGATAGGGGAGCGCAAAGTAGAAGGCGAACAGTTGAAATGGTCTGTTTTCCACGATTTCCCTGCACAAAGAATGTATAACATAATGCAGGAATGGGTATTTCCTTTTATAAAGAATCTTCATGGTGATAAAAACAGTGCATACAGTAAATACATGAGAGATGCTATATTCAAAGTGAATACACCTTTAATGCTTTCAAAAATAGTTGATGCTATGGATGAAATCTACGCTATGATGGACAAGGTACAAAGTACGGATGTCAGAGGAGATGTATACGAGTATTTGCTTTCAAAAATTGCACAGTCAGGTGTAAACGGTCAGTTTAGAACACCAAGGCATATTATCAGAATGATGGTTGAGATGATGGATCCACAGCCGAATGATACAATATGTGATCCAGCATGCGGTACATCAGGATTTTTGGTTATCAGTGGTGAATACTTAAAGGAAAACTACAAAAAAGAAGTACTTATGGACAGGGAAAACAAAGAGCATTTTATGAACAATATGTTCTATGGATTTGATACAGACGGAACAATGCTTCGTATAGGAGCTATGAATATGATGACGCATGGCATTGAGAATCCCTGCATAGAGTACAGAGACAGTCTATCAGATCAAAATCCGGATAAGGACAAATATTCACTTATACTTGCAAATCCACCATTTAAGGGCAGTTTGGATGCGGAAATAGTATCGACAGATCTCCTGAAAATATGTAAGACGAAAAAAACGGAGCTTTTGTTCTTGACCCTCTTTATAAGAATGCTGAAAATAGGAGGAAGATGTGCCTGCATAGTACCTGACGGTGTACTTTTCGGTTCTTCCAATGCTCATAAAGCCATCAGAAAAGAACTGGTTGAAAACCAAAAACTTGAGGCAGTAATATCAATGCCATCAGGAGTATTTAAGCCATATGCAGGAGTGTCTACAGGTATACTTATCTTTACAAAGACCAACCATGGCGGAACGGATAATGTATGGTTCTATGATATGACAGCAGACGGTAAGAGTCTGGATGATAAGAGAACGCCGATAGCAGATAATGATATACCTGATATTATAGCTCGCTTCAAGAACCTTGATGGTGAAAAGGATAGAAAGCGTACATATAAGTCCTTTATGGTGTCAAAGGATGAAATCATAGAAAAAGGTTATGATTTATCCATCAATAAATACAAGGAAGTGGAATATGTTCCTGTAGAATATCCGCCAACATCAGAGATTTTGGATGAAATAGAGCGATTGAATGAGCAGATAATGGAAGAGACCAGAGTGTTGAGAGAATTATTGAAAGGGACCTCAAATTGAGGTTTGTGTGATAGTATAAATGATTTTAGAAGATATATGTGATGTATATTCTGGGTATGCAATAAAACAGTTTAATGAAGATAAGATAGGAGTTCCTGTAATAAAAATTGGAAATATACTTATGGATGGAACTATAGAATTGGAAGATTGCCAATACACAACAGAAAAAGTAAATCAAAAATACTATTCTGAATATCAAGATATTTATATAGCACTTTCAGGAGCTACTACTGGGAAAAATAGGAATATTAAAAAAAGACAGGACAAGTTTATAGTAAATCAACGAGTAGGAATTGTTAGAAAAAAAGGATAATAATATACCTATAGAGTTTATTAAATATTTTCTTTTCCATCATACAGATAGAATATTTAAAGAAGCAGCAGGTTGTGCTCAGCCAAATATTAGTCCTAAGCAAATTGGCAAATATAAGGTACCTATAATTGATGATAGTAGAATGAAATATGTTGTCGAAATACTTGATAGTTTGACAAGAATTATTAACAAAAGAAAAAGACAGTTGAACTATTTAGATGAACTTATTAAAGCCCGATTTGTAGAGATGTTTGGTGATCCTATTAAAAATCAAAAAGGATGGGATATTGTTACCATAGGTGATATTGTTACTGATGTTAGGTATGGAACTAGTAAACCAGCTGTAGATGGTGGAAAATATTCTTATCTCAGAATGAATAATCTTACCGCCGATGGTCATTTGGATCTAAATGATATGAAATATATTGATATATCAGAAGATGAAATAGAAAAGTATATAGTAAGAAAAGGAGATGTATTATTCAATAGAACTAATAGCATTGATTTGGTTGGAAAGACTGTAGTATTTGATTTGTCAGAGAATATGGTTATAGCTGGTTATATTATTCGTGTACGATTTAATGAAAGATTGTTACCAGAGGTTTTTGCACAATATATGAACCTGGAAGCATTAAAAGATATATTGAGATCTATGGCAAAAGGTGCTGTTAATCAAGCTAATATTAATGCACAAGAATTACAGAGTATTAAAGTTTATGTACCTGATATAAAACTACAAGAGCATTTTGTTGATATTAAGGAACAAGTCAACAAATCAAAAGTTGAAGTGAAAAAGGCTCTGGATGAGGCACAGCTGTTATTTGATAGTCTTATGCAAAAGTATTTTGGATAGTGATAATGTTATTTTGGCAACAGTATAAATTGAATATAGATAGACATTTGGTTGGTGCAGGATGATGGTATATAAGGAGTATACTATCATGGAAGAAAAAATTGTAATCATACTAAATGAAATGTCAGAGTATTTATCTATTTCACAAATGAAAAAGCTTCAGGAGGTTATCTTGAAAGCTTTTTCTGATTGTGAAGCTACTAAGCAGGATATATCGAATGAAGACTTTTTGAAACTGTTTTTAGATGCAAAGAAGGTGGAAGGATGTTCTGAAAGGACTATACAATATTACAAGGTAACTATAGAACATTTGCTAAAAAATAAAGATACATCAGTAAGAAAAGTAACTACAGAAGAAATGAGAGAGTATCTCTCTGACTATCAAAAGATAAATAATTGTAGTAATACTACCATTGACAATATAAGACGAAATATTTCCAGTTTCTTTTCATGGCTTGAAGAGGAAGACTATATTCTAAAAAGCCCAATGAAGCGTATTCATAAGATAAGGACGAAGACCGTAGTAAAGAATGTTATTTCAGATGAGAGTATAGAAAGACTTAGAGATAATTGTGCATCAAAAAGAGATAAGGCCATAATTGATTTACTGTATTCTACAGGGATAAGAGTAGGAGAGCTTGTGAATCTAAATATCAATGATATAGACTTGGAGGGGCGTGAGTGTGTAGTTTATGGCAAGGGAAATAAAGAGAGAAAAGTATATTTTGATGCCAAAGCAAAGGTACACCTTATTGATTACATTGAAAGTAGAGATGATGATAATGAGGCTCTTTTTGTAACTTTAGATGCACCACATGATAGATTGAAAATAAGTGGAGTCGAAATTAGATTGAGGGAGCTTGGTAGAAAACTGAATCTTGAGAAAATCCATCCACATAAGTTTCGTAGAAGTATGGCAACTAGGGCGATAGATAAGGGGATGCCGATAGAACAAGTGCAAAAGATACTTGGTCATTCTCAAATAGATACTACGATGCAATATGCCATGGTAAACCAAAATAATGTGAAGAATTCCCATCAAAGGTATATTGCGTGAGATTTTTTTGCAACTTGAGGTTTGTGTGAGATGATAGATGAATAAAAGATGGGTGAAATTTCCGGAAGTCTTATTTTTTCAAGAAGGACCTGGTGTTAGGAATACACAGTACACTTCTGAAGGAGTAAAATTACTAAATGTTGCTAATTTAGTTAATGGAAAAGTAGATATATCTAATTCGGATAGATTTATTAGTAGAGATGAGGCATATGGTAAATATAAGCATTTTCTATGTGATAATGGAGATTTTATCGTTGCAAGTTCAGGTATTAAGGTTGAGTATATAGATAAGAAGATGGGATTTATTGATAAATCTATGTTACCACTATGTATGAACACTAGTACAATTAGATTTAAAGTTTTGAATAGTAAAGAACTTAATATTAGATATTTTATGTATTATTTAAAGTCAAGGCATTTAAGCTACAGCTTGCCAAGCAGATTACAGGTTCTGCACAACTTAATTATGGACCAAGTCATTTAAAAGATATGTGCATACCAATAGTCGATATTTATATTCAAAATAATATAGTTGAGATATTGGATAAAATACAGAATATAATAGATACATACGAAGTCAAGATAGAAAAGTTAGATATTCTAGTCAAAGCCCGATTTGTAGAGATGTTTGTAAGTAAAAATTATCCAAGAGAAGAGTTAGATAACCTTTCATATGGTAAAGGAGAATATGGAGCGCAATCAGCATCCGTTGAATATAATTCAAGTAGACCTAGATATGTAAGAATTACAGACATTAAGGAAGACGGTTCACTAAATGATGATGTTGTTTGTTCTGCAAATGTCGAAGACGATAAATTATATAAGTTAAAGTATGGAGATTTTTGTTTTGCTCGAATGGGTGCAACAGTTGGGAAAACATATGCATATAGAGGTGGAAATCAAATATTTGCTGGATATTTGATTAGATATAAGTTGAACCTCAATAGGATTATTCCAGAGTATTTATATGAGTTTACAAGACTACATGAGTATAGAAACTGGGTATCGTTGAATCAAAGTGGTGCCGCCCAGCCGGGTATAAATGCAAAAAAATATGGTTCACTGAGGATACCAGTTGCACCATTGGAAGAGCAGAGAGTATTTGCTAAATTTGTTGAACAAGTCAACAAATCAAAAGTTGTCTCCCAACATACAACCTCAAATCCATATATACAAAACCTCAACTTTGCTGTAAAATAGTTATAGTTAACGATTTTCTTAATATATAATTGGTTTTTAGATAATAAAACTTTAAGAATATCCCTATTTAGATGAAATATTCATTATTTTACATTCACTATTTTAATATCATTTATGAAAACTATGGGGAGGTTGGCTATGGGCAACTTTGACTATTTGAAAAAGGAAAAGAGGTTTGCGGCCTTTTCTGATGTTGCTATTTCGACAGAAAAACTTTTATATGATCCAGGACTATGTGTGGTAAATTGTCGTAGAGCTATGGAATTTGCTATCAAATGGATGTATTCGGTAGATGCTTCATTGACTAAACCATATCAGGACAATCTGGTTAGTTTGATGAACACGGAAGAATTCAGAAATATTATTGATGAAAATCTATTGAAGCGTATGAATTTTATACGCAAGATAGGTAATCAAGGTGCACATAATGCAAGGAAAATAACAGAGGAGCAGGCGATACTTTGTCTTGAGAATCTGCATATATTCTTTGATTTTTTGAGCTATTGTTATGCGGATAATTATGTTGAACAAAGATTTGATAAATCACTTCTGACAAAAGAGGTTAAGCCACAAAAGACAGGGGAAATTTCCGATATCGATTTAGATAAGTTGATCGCAGAGAATGCATCACTTAAGGCTTTGCTTACAGAGCAGAGAAAAGAAAAAATTCAAAGCTATGTTGAAAAGCCATTGGAGCTTTCAGAGTATTCAACAAGAAAAATATATATTGACACTATGCTTGCAGATGCAGGATGGAGGGAAGGTTCTGATTGGTTAAATGAGGTAAAGATAAAGGGAGTACCTACAGATTCGGGCAATGGATTTGCAGACTATGTGCTCTATGATGATGCTCACAGACCACTTGCAATCGTAGAGGCAAAGCGTACATGTATGGATGTTGTATCTGGAAGAAGGCAGGCAAACAACTATGCTGATGCGATTGAGAAAGAAAGTGGAAGGCGACCTTGTGTTTTCCTTACCAATGGATTTGATACCAGAATAATCGATGGCGAATATCCTGAAAGAAAGGTAGCAAGTGTATATTCAAAAGAAGACTTAGAAAAGATGTTTAATCTAAGAAAAATGAAAACATCTCTTGAAAATGTCGTTGTAGATAAGAATATTGCGGGTCGATACTATCAGGAGGCGGCAATCAAGGCGGTATGTGATGCTTTCGATAAAAAACATCGCAGGAAAGCATTACTTGTGATGGCAACAGGTTCAGGGAAGACAAGAACGGTAATCGAGTTGTGTCATGTATTTCTTGATGCTGGATGGGTCAAGAATATCTTGTTCCTTGCTGACAGAACATCTTTGGTAATTCAGGCAAAGAGAGCATTTAGAAATAATTATCCAGATTTATCGGTAACCAATCTTTGTGAAGAAAAGGATAATTATAATGCTCATTGTGTATTTTCAACCTATCAGACCATGATGAATTGCATAGATTCTGTGAAGGAAGAGGATAGAAAAATATTTACATGTGGACATTTTGATCTTGTGATATGTGATGAAGCACATAGATCTATCTATAATAAGTACAAGAATATTTTTACCTATTTTGATGCTCCTCTTGTGGGGCTTACAGCTACGCCAAAGGATGATATTGATAAAAATACCTACGAAAGATTTGATCTAGAACAGGGAGTTCCAACCTATGGGTATGAGCTTTCACAGGCTGTAAAGGATGGATATTTGGTTGATTTTTTATCTGTTGAAACGAAGCTTAAGTTTATTGAGGAAGGGATTGTATATGAAGAGCTGTCAGATGAAGATAAGAGCATATATGAAAATACTTTCGAGACAGAGGACGGTGGTATACCTGAGTCAATAAGTTCATCTGCACTGAATAAATGGATATTCAACACCGATACTATTCGCAAAGTGCTTGATACATTTATGAAAAATGGAATCAAAATAGATTACGGACAAAAGATTGGAAAGAGCATTATTTTTGCAAAGAACCATGCACATGCGGAGAAGATCTTAGAGATTTTTAATAAGGAATATCCACATTTAAATGGCTATGCACAGGTTATTGATAATAGGATTAAGTTTGCACAGAGTATTATAGATGATTTTTCAGACGCAAAGAAATTGCCACAGATAGCTATTTCTGTAGATATGCTGGATACAGGTATTGATGTGCCTGAGGTTGTCAATCTTGTTTTCTTTAAGAAGGTAATGAGTTATGCGAAGTTTTGGCAGATGATAGGGCGTGGCACAAGACTATGTCCGGGGCTCATTGATGGCGTAGATAAGTCTAAATTTTATATCTTTGATTTTTGTGGAAACTTTGATTTCTTTAGAATCCATAAGGATCAGGGGAAAACTGTTGCCAATGATATTCCAATACAGACGGCCATCTTTAATTTGAAGTTTGAGATAGCATATAGATTGCAGGACTTAGACTATCAGAGTGATGAGCTGAGAGCATTTAGAAAAAGACTTGTTGAAGAGATGGTGGCCAAGGTATCAGAGCTTTCGAGGGATAGCTTTGATGTAAAGCAGCATTTAAAATTTGTGGAAGTATATTCTACGGAGGAAGGCTATAAGGCACTTACATTTGAAGATACGATGCTGATAAGAGAAGAACTTTCACCTCTTATTTTGCCTGAAGATGATGAAATCAGTGCAGTGCGTTTTGATGCACTGATGTATGGCATTGAGCTTGCATGTCTTGCAGGCAAATCGTATAAGAGGTTTGTTGGTGACTTAAAGAAGAATGTAAAAAGTCTTGCAAGTCTTGCGAATATTGCAGAAATAAATGAGCAAGCAAATCTTATCGAAGATATTTTACATACAGATTATATAAAGAGCTGTGGAGTCAATGAGTTTGAGATAATGAGAGAAAAACTCCGTGGACTGATGAAGTATATCCCAAGGGGAGGTATTCAATATGATACCAACTTCACTGATGACATTATTTCTATGGAGTGGAATGAGTCAGAACTTGAAAGTGATTCATTGAAAAATTATCGTGCAAAGGCTGAATATTATATCAGAGAGCATATGGATAATGAGGCAATAAAAAAGCTGAAATCAAATATTCCACTGAATAAAGAGGATATCAAGGAGCTTGAAAAAGTGCTTTGGTCAGAGCTTGGAACGAAAGAGGAGTATGAGCAGGAATATGGGCAAAAGCCTCTTGGCGAGCTGGTGAGAGAAATCGTTGGTCTTGATATGAATGCTGCAAAGGAAGCGTTTTCAGCATATCTTGAGAACAGTAATCTTGACAGCAGACAGATTTATTTTGTAAACCAAATTGTAGAGTATATTGTTCGCAATGGTATGATGAAAGATTTATCCGTACTACAGGAAGCACCATTTACAGACCAAGGAAGTATAGTAGAAATATTTACAGACTTAGGTGTATGGGCAAATATCAAAAGTATTATTGATCGCATTAATGAGAATGCTGCTGCGTAGTAATAGAAGTTCTCAGTACAGAGTAAAAGAGAATATCACTATAATATTTTTTGTGAGGTTACATGATGAGAAAGATACTGATTGTTATAGATATGCAAAATGATTTTATCGATGGGAGTCTTGGTACTAAGGAGGCCGTGGGTATTGTCGAAGCGGTTAAGACAAAAATCTTAGGGTACGATAAAAAAGATAGATTTGCAACGATGGACACACATAAGGAAAATTATCTTAATACACAGGAAGGCAAAAATCTTCCAGTATCACATTGTATAGAAAATACGGTAGGTTGGGAGCTGAATGAAAAAATAGCTCCACTTATCGATCCTAAGAATATCTTTAAAAAGCCTACCTTTGGAAGCGTAGATCTGGCTAATAAGATTGCAGAGATAGCCAAAAAAGAAGAGATAGAAATAGAGTTAGTCGGACTTTGTACAGATATATGTGTGGTTTCCAATGCTTTGCTGTTGAAGGCATTTTTGCCTGAGACAAGGATAAGTGTAGATGCTGTGTGCTGTGCAGGTGTGACTGTAGAAAAACATAATGCTGCACTTGAAACTCTAAGAAGTTGCCAGATCGATGTAGAATAATATATCTAAGATTGACAGCGTAAAGGTTCAACCAAGTTCAATAGAATAGTCCTACATTTAAGTTTTATTTTTTACTTGTTTGTAGGACTTTTTTAGGTTCACGGATTCTTTATAGAATACCAAGTTTTTTAAAGTATTTACATAGAAAATATTTACTTTGAATTTAAATTGCGATATAATTTTTGTTACCAAAATAGTAACGAAATAAAGGAGACAAATGATTAAGTTTGGGAATGAAGATACTGTATAAGAGTGAAACTGCAAAGAAGCAGTTTTGTTCTGAGTACAAGAAAAAATGGCGCTATCCTGAGCAAGTAAAAAAGAAACTTGAATCTGCAGAAAACTTTATATTTAATGCAGAGTCTTTATTGGATATTGCTAATTACCCTCCATTTCACTTTGAACATTTAAAAGGTGATAGAAAAGATGAATGGAGCATACGATTAGGTAATACAGGATATAGAGTTACAATGATTCCCTGTGATAACGATGGAAAAGAGATAACAGAAGGAGACATTTTAGCTCGATGTAAAACAATTAAAATTGTGAAGGTAACGGAGGTGTCGAACCATTATGAGTAATGTAAATAAATACAAAGATATAGTGGCATTTCACCCTGGATATTATATTGCAGATATTATTGAAGATATGAATATTAGTCAGGCTGAGTTTGCCACAAGAATGGGAACAACAGCAAAGACATTAAGCCAATTAATTAATGGGCAGGCTAATATATCCAACGACTTAGCTAAAAAGCTTTCTGTAATGCTTGGAACAAGTGTAGATGTTTGGCAGAATTTACAGAATACTTATGATCAAAAGCTGATTGAGATACAACAGAGTAAGGATTTTGATGCACAGGCAGAACTTGTGAAAGAGATAGACTATAAATATTTTGTTGATGTAATTGGTTTACCAATGACAAGAAGTATAAAAGGTAAAGTGGCAAACCTATGTAAGTTTTTAAAGGTTGCAGATTTAAGAATCATGTTGAAACCGGATTTTTTGGTGAATTTTAGATCAAGTTCATCTTGCAATAGAGAGAGGCAAATTATTAATTCCAGAGCGTGGATTCAAACAGCGATGAATCTCTCAAAAAATATTGAGACTAAGCCTTATAATGCAGAAAAGTTAAAAGGGTATTTGCCAGAGCTTAGAGGTATGACAGTTAAAGAACCGAAAGTATTCTTGCCAAGAATGAATGAAATCTTTTCTGAATGTGGTATCGCATTTATTTTATTACCGCATTTAAAAAATTCAGGAGTGAATGGAGCTGTCAAGTGGGTAACAGAGGATAGAGTGGTGCTTGCAATGAATAATCGAGGATTGGATGCAGACAAGTTTTGGTTTTCATTATTCCATGAAATCAAACATGTGCTTCAGCAGAAAATTAAAATGGTATTTATTAGTAGTACAGTTGAAGAAATGATAGATATTGATAACCATCTTGAAATAGAAGCAGATAAGTTTGCAACGAACTATTTGATTTCATCTGCGGATTATAAAAGATTTGCTCCATCTAGATATACTTCTGATGACGAAATAGTTGAATTTGCCAAAACAATAGGAATTCATCCGGGAATTGTAGTCGGAAGATTGCAGCATGATGGAATCCTTGCACAGAACAGATGCTCAAAGTTAAAAGAAAAGTATGTGATTAAAATAAAGCATACTGTGTAAAATAAATAGAGTATGTTTACTTGATTATTTGAGATCTGGGGGATAATCCATTAATGATATTTATTTCTTTAGAAGTTTAGGGATTAGGGAAAATTCGTTGGAAAAAATTTTCTAATACTTATATCTAAGCTCTTTAAAACGCTGTGAGCAGTTTATCCCACCTACATAGTTTGTGGGATGAATTGTGATTCGCACAGCGTTTTTTGACTTTGTAAGGAGGTTGGAGACGCTCATGAGCATATGCAATTGGATACAAAAAACGATCTTTGCCACATATAAAGAATGGCATATGAAAAGCCCCATATACGATAGAAATGGATTTCATATTGTCGGAATTGACAATTCACTAAAAGCAATGCATGATGGATATATCACTTATACAGAGTTAATCCCTTCCTACGCAGTAAAGGGATGTACATCGATGAAAGCCATCGTCGGGAAAAGTAAAGATCGTGTAGATTTATATTTGACAATAAAGGATAAAAAATATGTTATTTCTGATTTAAGCTATGGCGATGTACTAAAGATAATGAGAGCATTTGTGAGAAAGGAAGTTCTTCCCGATGAAAAGACCTATACTGAAGTTATAGGAAATGATAATGAAATTGTAAAATCTGCTTTTGAGGAATTGTCGAAGATTCTGCTTGCAGATTCCAAAACAACGCAAAAATTCCTAAAAAAGCACAAGCATGAAAGCATGGAAGACATGGATCATGTATGGGAAGAACTTTGTGAGGAATTATTGAGGAAAGAAAAGGCGATAGAGCTTGATTGGAAAGAAAGAAAAGATGAGTTTATTTCTGCTGTAAATAAATTAAGTGCCAAATTAAATCTTGATGTAGATGAGAAAATACTGAGTGACAAAGAAGACATACCAAGATGGGGGAAGGCGATCAATGCACAGTGGGATGGTTATGTTTTGTCTGAAATGGATATGGAGAGTGACAGTTATGTGTTACTGATACTTAGCGAGGAAAATTTTGTGAGAGCAAAAAAACTGGCTAAGGTGACTTTGCATAGAATAGCAGCGATTGAAGAGATGTAAAAATAGGGATGGTAGTATCATTCAAAATCATGTGATAATCATGTGATAAGATTCACTAAACCATAATGATATGGACTGAGGCAAGTGAGAAAAAATAGTACCTGCCTCAGCAGAGGATGAGATTATTTTAACTTATCTTTAAAAATTTCTAGAATAGTTTTTCTGTTCCAACCATACCTGGAGAGGCAATGAGCCCCATATTGCGCATGGTGTCTTCGGGTGTCTTTCCGTTGATGCCATGTACTTTGTCAATGTGGATGCCCTTCATGGCAAATTCCACAGATCTAAATGCTGCATCACAGGCGGCTATGCCTTTCATCGTGCAGCCCTGGTTGCCACCGTCACAGATCATGCCCGTGATGGAGGAAGCCATGTTGTTGAGGGTATACTCCATTTGTTTTATCGTTCCGCCCTTTAGATAGACTAAGCCACAGGCCATGCCAGAACCCGCAGCGATGGCACATCCGCAGAATGCGGAAAGCCGTCCAGAATATTCTTTGATGTAGGTGCAGATCAGATAGCTCAACATCGTTGCCCGATAGAGAATTTCTTCACTTAAATCATTGACCTTGAAAACGCCATAGAGTGGCATGGTGGCAATGATGCCGTGGGCTCCAGAGCCAGTAATACTCATGGCAGGTTTGTCAAGACCGATGACACGAGCTTCGATTGCTGCGTTGCAGAGTAAGGATGCGGTCATTTGCTCGTCTTTGGATATGACTTTGCCGTCGTTCATGGCTAGCAATTGTCTTGAAAAGCTCGTACGAGGGTTGCTGATGGCCTCTTCAAATAGTTCTAAGTTGACCTTATAGGCATCTTTTACAAATGTGATTTCTTCTAGTGGAACAGTGTTTACATAGTCTAAGATCTCAGCAAGAGTATATTGATGTAGGGAATGAATTTTTTCTGTGTCTGTTTCGGTGGCCTCTGTGCCATCCGTTGCATACTCGTCCTTTTTCTCAAGGATGGTCTCTCCGTTTACTACGATCTTTGTGATATTTGTGTGCTTGTCACGAATAGTAAGAATGACTTTGCTTTCGGTCGTCTTTAATGTTACTTCCATAAAGATACGGCTGGTGATGCCACTTAGTTCTACAGTGATTTTCTCTTCATCAATAAGTTTTTGCGCAGTGATATTATCAGAGGGAGTGATGTCGGCAAGGGATTCTAAGCCCTTATCGGGATTACCAGCAACATATCCTAAGGCAGCTGCGAAAACATTGCCGACCTCTGTGGAATTTGGGATGCCACAGGTAAAGGCATTTTTATACATCCCACTGTTCATGGCAACATTTAGATGGAGGAGCTCGCCCTTCCCATAAGATTTTGCCTTTGCGACACAGAAGGCAATGGCCCCTGGTTCTGTGACACCCAGTGCCGGAACCATATCTTTTTTGATTAGTGTTGTTAATTCGTGCATCGTATTCCTCCTTCAGTTTTATTTTGATTATACCATTAAAGGTCAAAAAGAGATGGGTTTAGCTGAAGTTGGAAAGGAACTGAAAAGAAAAGAGGTAGATTTTATGTATTGTTTAGACATCAATCCTGAAAATAAAACGATTATCTTACTGATTCATCCGATGCTGTCTTCGGCAGAAGGGATGAAGGATTGTATTGTAGAGGGATTAAAAGGACAATATCGGCTTTTAATTCCCGATTTGTCTTCTCATGGAGAAAGCCAAGAAAGCTATTATTCTGCGAGAGAAGAAGCCAAGAAAGTACGACAAATATTGAAAGATAAAGGCGTACAAAAAATCAATCTGGCTTATGCGGCATCTTTGGGAGCTGTAGTTTTATTGTATCTTATAGAATATAAAGAAGTTAACTTTCAAAAATGTATTTTTGAGGGAGCACCACTTTGGAAAAATTCTTTTATCATGGAATTTTTTTTAAAAAAGATCATGTTGTCTAAGCATAGAATGGCAAGAAAAAATCAGGCTTTATCTATTGCGAAAATGAAGAAAATGTTCGGAGAAAAAGCTTCAGAGAAGATGACAGACACATTTATACATATGGATGAGGAGAGCATAAAAAATATGATTTATGATTGTGCCCATGTACAGATTCCAAAGTTAAGCCAAGAAGAACAGAAAATATGCATTTTTTGCTATGGGGACAGAGAATTTGACTTAAAAGGAGCGAAAAAATTTCTTCCCCAATTCTTGCCTTATGCACATTTAGTACAGTGGAAAGGCTATGGACATTGTGAGCGTATCGTCAAGGATTCAACAGAATATGATCATTTCTTAGAGGAACAAATTGAAATAGAGGATGAAAAATGTGAAAGGAGAATAAATGGCAAAAGAAGAATGTTTAATTTGTAAGGCTCCACTTGAGTATCTAAATGCTGATATTTTGATGGAGTGTGAGATTTGTCACAAAAAAGAAAATACTAAGACAAGATGTATAAATGGTCACTATGTGTGTAATGACTGCCACACACAAGGACTTGCAGCAATTATTGATTTATGTAGGAAAGAAACTTCCAAGAATCCAATAGCGATTATTGAAGAGATGATGGCACTGCCATTTTGCCATATGCACGGTCCAGAACATCATGTTATGGTTGGAGCAGCATTGCTTACTGCATACAAAAATGCTGGTGGAAAGATTGATCTCCACAGCACGCTGATAGAGATGATGAATCGTGGTAAGAGCGTTCCAGGCGGGAGTTGTGGATTTTGGGGGGCTTGTGGTGCAGGAATTAGTACAGGAATGTTTATCTCTATTATCTCACAGTCTACACCTATGTCTAATGAACCTTTTGCACTTTCGCATAAAATGACAGCAAAATCGTTGGAAGAAATCGGAAAGATTGGAGGACCACGTTGCTGTAAGAGAGATTCCTTCCTGTCTATTTTTAATGCAATTGATTTTGTTAAGGAGAATTTTAACATTACGATGGAGAAGCCAGAAGTTGTATGTAAATATTCAGCACAAAATAATCAATGCATTGGGAAACGATGCCCTTTTTCAAAAGTCAATCATTTCAGTAAAAAATCCCCTGCGTGAGGTCTTGTTTGTTACGCTAGGTTATGTTGTAGAATCTATGGCGTAAGGAGGTGAAAGTCATGTCAAAATACACAACGGGAGAGTTGGCAAAGCTCTGTGGTGTTACAGTCCGAACAGTTCAATATTATGATCAAAGGAGAATCCTAATTCCAAGTGAGCTTTCTGAAGGGGGACGACGAGTTTACTCAGACAGTGAATTGAAGAGGATGAAAATGATATGTTTTTTGAGAGAATTGGATTTGTCGATTGAGGCAATCTCTCAAATACTACAAGAAGAGCATCCTGAAAAGCTACTCTCTCTTCTCATTGAACAGCAAGACAAATTGCTTTCTGATGAGATTGGAAAGAAGAAGGAAAAATTGGCAAAACTTCGGGAACTAAAAAATGAGCTTGCCAGTAAAGATCAGTGCTCTCTCGAATCCATCAGTGACATGACCATAAAGATGAAAGACAAGAAAAAATTAAAAAAACTTCGTCAAATGGTATTTTTAACAGCATTGCCGATGGGCATCATGCAGTGGACTTGTATTATTTTTTGGATTGTCAAGGGGGTATGGTGGCCATTTGTCCTTTGCTTACTTATTGCAATTGTATGGGGAAGCATCATGATTATCCATTATTTTAGTAATGTACAATACATTTGTCCAGAATGTCATCAAACATTTCGGCCATCTGTAAAAGAGCTGATTTTAGCAAGGCATACACCAACGACTCGCAAGTTGACTTGCACTAAGTGTGGTCACAAGGGATTTTGTGTGGAGATTTGGGGAGGAGAGGAAAAAACCGTAAAAAAGTAAGTGTAAGAAAAGAGCCAACCATCTGACTTGTCGGTGGTTGGCTTTTTCATCATTGATTATTTGCGGTCCTTTTGTGCACAGAGTTTAAATCTATTCTATAAAATTGAGTAAATCAGTTTATTTGACTGTCAGTTCACACACAGATGCTCGCTCGATCAGATGTGCACGCAGTAAAAATGTACTAATTGGTATGTGATTGAGTAAACTCGAAAGTGCAAAGAAGCCGCTTTTTCCAAGTTCAGACCGATCTTGTTGAATGGTTGTGAGCGGTGGGGATAGATGAGCCGCCAGCGGGAGATCATCAAATCCAACAATACTAATATCATTAGGTACTTGATATCCCAGTTGTTGGCACTGGGTGATGGCAGCACTGGCTATAGTATCTTGGCTACAAATAATAGCCGTCATTCCACTTTTTAAAAATCTGGGTAGATGCTTTTCAATGCATTCAGACAAATGATATGAGCATCCTGCATTGGCAGAGGAAGTCTTAATTCCATGTTGGTGCATGGCACGGAAAAAGGAAGCGTGCCGTATTTGTAAAACCCTCGATCCAAGGGAGCTACTTAAGTAGGCAATCTTTCGGTGGCCGAGTCGGATAAGATAGGAGACAGCCAATATCATCCCCTCATCATTGTCAATTCCGACATAGGCTGTCGATGGATTGCCAACAATATAGTTGTCAAAGAGTACTGTAGGTGTACGACTAGTCTCAAAGTCCTTGATCCATGGGTCATTGAGTGAAAAGCCAATGACAAAAGCACCGACATAATTATGCCCAAGCATAAAAATATCATAGTGTTGGTTTCGCTGTGTTTGAATGTCTATCGGTATAATCTCAACTTCAAAGCCAGCAGGCTCCGCCATCTGGCGAAATCCCATAATGATATCATAGGCAAAATCATGCGGTTCTTCATATTGCATATTTTCTTTTTCTATTAATATACAGATCTTTTGTATGGGATTTTTATAACGGCGTAATTTCGTATAGTCTAAGGCAACAGCAGTTTCTAAAACTTGTTTTCTTACCGTTTCACTAATATCGGGTGCATTATTTAGTGCTTTTGATACAGTGCTCTTGGAGACTCCTATTTTATCAGCAATATCCTGGATAGTCGTCATAATTTTATATCCTTTCATAATCAATAAGAGAATTGTTGTATTTAAACAATTCTAGTACAGTGCTACAAAAATCAGTTTCTTTTTATTATATAAAATAAAAAAAATTTAGTAAAGTTTTATAAAAAAATAGACCAAAGGGATATTGCACAAATATAAAGATAGTAAATTATGTAAATTTAACGAAGACATCGGGAGAGATTGAAAATAGATTGACGAAAAAATAAAAAAGATATATATTAAACATAACGAAACAATGCGAAAATTTAAGGCGGGAGGAAGAAAGAGAATGAGAAGAGGTCTGGCAGTGTTTCTAGCAGGAATCATGACGGCAAGCCTAGCGGTAGGGCTTACTGGATGTGGAAGTAGTAAGGTGGCGAAAGGATCGGAGAAGGTCAGACTAATGGTATGGTCGCCATCAGAGGATCAATCAAAAGACAGTGGTCAATGGTTGCAGACAATGTGTAGTAATTTTGCAAAGGATCATCCAGAGTGGGACATTACTTTTGTCTATGGTGTTGCCGATGAGGCAACAGCGGCAGACCAGGTGGCACAGGATCCAGAGGCAAGTGCGGATGTGTTTATGTACGCAAATGACCGTATAACTAATCTTATTGATGCAAAGGCTGTGGCAAAGTTTGGTGGAAAGTACAAAGAGGAGATTGAGTCAAGTAATGCAAAGGGACTTTTGGATTCCCTTACAGTGAATGGGGAGCTCTATGGCGTTCCGTTTACAACCAATACTTGGTATATGTTCTATGATAAGTCTGTATTTTCTGCAGATGATGTGAAAAACTTGGATCATATGCTGAAAAAAGGAAAGGTGTCTTTCCCATTAGTCAACTCATGGTATCTTCCAGCATTCTATCTTGGAAATGGATGTACCTTGTTCGGAGATGGAACAGATGAGTCAAAGGGTGTTGACTTTAGTGGTCAAAAGGCAGTGGATGTCACCAATTATGTGATTGATCTTGCAGACAATCCGAATTTTAAAATTGATGCCGATGGTTCTGCACTTGCAGGTCTTCGTGATGGCAGTGTAAATGCAATGTTTACGGGTTCTTGGGATGCAAAGGCAATCAAGGAAGCATTGGGTGACAATATGGGTGTTACGACTCCACCGACATTTACAGTGAATGGACAGGATAAGCAAATGCTTTCCTATGCAGGTTCAAGGCTATCGGAGTCAATGCACACAGCCAATATATGGAGCAGGCAGTTGAGCTTGCGGTGTATCTGGGTGGACTAGATGCTCAGAAGGCACATTATGAGATGAGAAATGTTATTCCATGTAATACTGAACTTCTAAAGGACAAGGAAGTTGCATCAGATGAACTTGTTCAGGCACAGAATAATACCTTTAATAATACCTCTGTTCTTCAGCCATTTGTATCGGCAATGAGCAATTGTTGGACACCAGTTGAGAATATGGGAAAAGGAATCCGCAACAAGAGTGTGACACATGAAAATGCAAAAGAGCAAGTAGAAGCAATGAATGCAGCAATGAATAGTAATGGAATCAAGTAAGGGGTAAATGGAATGAGTTTATTTAAGAAAAGAGTTAATGAATTTCCAACGCCATATACATGTAAAAATGCGATAAAAGAGGGCGGATTAGAGACAAAACTTTCCATGATTCTAATGGGATTGGGAAATATTGTGCATGGGCAGGTAATCAAGGGACTTTTATATTTGGCCATTGAAATCGCTTACATTGTCTTTATGGTGGTCAATGGAATTGGGTTTATTGGTAACCTTCGCACATTGGGATCTGTAGAACAACAAGAAGTTTGGGATCAAGCTAAGCAGATTTATCTCTACACAAAGGGCGATCAGTCCGTTCTGATTTGCTCTATGGTGTGACGGCAATATTAATTACTGTTTTGATGTTCTTTGCTTGGAGAGGAGCTTTAAAGAGTGCCTATAAGGCTGAGCGTCTTCACAAGGAAGGAAGACATGTCAATAACTTTGGAGAAGATTTGAAGTCTCTTCTTCATGAGAATTTGTATCGCCTGTTTATGACACCACCAACAGCATTTGTCTTTGTATTTACTATCCTTCCACTTGTATTTATGATCTGTATGGCCTTTACGAATTACAGCCGTATTGACAATCATTTAATGCTCTTTAACTGGGTAGGACTTGACAACTTCAAGACATTGTTTGATTCAGGAAGTATCTTAGGAAGTACCTTCTGGTCAGTGCTTGCTTGGACTGTAATTTGGGCGTTCTTTGCAACATTTAGTAACTATATTTTTGGAATGATTTTATCCCTTTTGATCAACAGAAAGGGAACAAAAGCAAAAGCATTTTGGAGATTTTGTTTTGTACTTTCTTGTGCAGTGCCAATGTTTGTCTCTCTTTTGATTATGCGTACAATGTTACAGCCAGAGGGAGCCATTAATGTGCTTTTGAGAAATTTGGGATTGATTGCAAAAGATGCAAGCCTTCCATTTTTACAAATCCAACATGGGCAAGAGTTACTGTAATTATCATCAACATCTGGGTTGGTGTGCCATATACCTTGCTTCAGCTTACAGGTGTTCTTCAGAATATCCCAGAAGATTTGTATGAGGCGGCAAGAATGGATGGAGCGAATGCATTGCAGATCTTTACAAAGATTACATTGCCATATATGCTCTATGTGACAACACCATATTTGATTGTAACTTTTACAGGAAATATCAATAACTTCAATGTTATTTATCTTTTGTCAGGAGGAGATCCTGTTACCGATCTTTCTTCAACAGCAGGTAAGACCGATCTTTTGGTTACATGGCTCTATAAGTTGACAATCGACAAGCAATACTACAATATCGGTGCAGTTATTGGAATTATGACCTTTATTATTTTGGCTATCGGTGCACTCTTGACCTATAGAAATAGTAAATCTTACAAAGAAGAAGGAGGCTTCTAAATCATGGCAGGAAAGAAATTACAATCTGCAAAGCAGAAGAGGATGATCGACAATACCATTGTACATATTGTGCTTGCGGTGTTGGCTGTCATTTGGCTTTTCCCTATCTTTTGGGTAATCCTTACAAGTTTCCGTGCGGAAAAAGGCTCTTATGTATCAACCTTCTTCCCAAAAGCATTTACACTTAGTAACTATACAAAGTTATTTTCTGATACATCAATTTTGAACTTTCCACAGATGTTTATGAACACCTTGTTTATTGCCATTTGTTCTTGTATTTTGTCTGCATTCTATGTACTTGCAGTGTCTTACTGCTTGTCTAGATTGAAGTTTAAGTTGAGAAAGCCTTATATGAACATGGCTATGGTTCTTGGATTGTTCCCAGGATTTATGTCCATGATCGCAGTGTACTTTATTTTAAAAGCGATGGGACTTACTCAGGGAAATCTCATTAAGTTAGCATTGATTTTGTGTTACTCTGGAGGTGCAGGACTTGGCTTTCAGATTGCAAAGGGATTTTTTGACACCATTCCAACAGCGATTGATGAGGCTGCACTTTTGGATGGATGTACGAGATGGCAGATTTTCTCAAAAATCACATTGCCATTGAGTAAGCCAATCATTGTCTATACAGTTTTAACATCATTTATGGCCCCATGGCTTGACTTCATCTTTGCAAAGGTTATTTGTAGAGCAAATTCTGATCAGTATACGATTGCCATAGGACTTTGGAAAATGCTGGAGAAGGAATATATTGATAGTTGGTACACCAGCTTCGCAGCAGGTGCAGTGTTGATTTCTATTCCAATTGCGATCTTATTCCTATGTATGCAGAAGTATTATGTCAATGGCGTATCAGGTGCAGTTAAGGGATAAAGAATGAGAGATAGAGTAGAACTAAAGAAGTATTATTCTTCAAGGGCATTCCTTAAAAATTTTGTTTATGATGGGAATGACCTTGGTGTAGAATGTAATGAGGATAAAACAACCTTCCGTCTGTGGTCACCAGAGGCGGAAGGTGTCATCTTAAATTTGTATCATGCAGGAAATGGCGAAAAAGCTTATCGACAGATTCCAATGGAAGCAAGAGAAAAGGGCGTATGGAGCTGGGAGACAGATGAAGAACTTCACGGGGTATACTATGACTATTTGATTACCCGAGATGGAGAGAAAGTTTTGACAGCAGATCCCTATGCAAAGGCATGTGGAGTGAATGGACTGCGCAGTATGGCAGTAAATTTAAAAAGACCGACCCTGAGGGATGGGAAAAGGATCAATCGCCCGAAGAAGGTGAAGAAAGAATCGTCTATGAGCTTCATGTAAAAGAGTTTTCTTGGGATAAGTCAGGTGGTTTTCCTGAGGAATATCGCGGAAAGTACAAGGCATTTACTTGTAAGCATACAACATTAAATGATGACGGAATTCATCCAACAGGTCTTGATTATCTGAAGGAGTTGGGGGTAACCCATATTCAGATTATGCCAATGTATGACTATGGATCAGTCGATGAAGATGGAGATGATACCGAATTTAACTGGGGATATGATCCAGTCAATTACAATGTTCCAGAAGGGTCCTATGCGACCGATGCCAAACATGGTGAGGTTCGCATCAAGGAGATGAAGGAGATGATCCAATCGATCCATGAAGCAGGATTTGGTGTCATTATGGATGTGGTTTACAATCACACATATTCGCTGGATTCATGGCTTCAGAAGACATTGCCTTGGTATTTTTACCGAGTATTTCCAGATGGAACGATTTCTAATGGTTCAGCTTGCGGAAATGATGTGGCCAGTGAGAGAGCAATGTGCGGAAAATATATTCTGGACTCGGTGCTCTATTGGGCCAAGGAATATCATATTGATGGTTTCCGCTTTGACTTGATGGGACTGTTGGATGTGGATTTGATGAATCGAATCAGAAAAGAACTCGACCTTCAATATGGCAAGGGAAAAAAGATTATTTATGGTGAGCCGTGGGCAGCGACAAAGACAGCAGTAGAAGGAAGAAAAAAGTTAGCGAAAAAGAATAATATCGGACTTTTAGATGAAAATGTCGGTGCTTTTTGTGACAGTACTCGTGATGGCATTAAGGGATCTGCACTCAAACCGAAAAAGGCAGGCTTTATCAATGGGGCACAGAAAAAAGAAGATGAGATGTTGGCCAGTGTGATGGCATGGTGTGCAAATCCATATCAGGCAAGGGGATGGAAAAATGTAAAAGCTCCTTCCCAGATTGTCACCTATGTATCGGCACATGACAATCATACCTTGTGGGATAAATTAAAGGAAACTGTCCCAGAAGCGGAATGTATGCGACTTAATAAGATGGCCGCTGCAGTCTATATGACCTGTCAGGGAACATTGTTCTTTTTGTCAGGAGAAGAGTTTGCTAGAACAAAAGATGGATTAGATAATACATTTAATGCTCCAATTTCATTGAATTGCCTAAAATGGGAACAGGCATGGCAAAATCACGAATTGGTTCATTACTATCAGGGATTGATTGCACTGAGAAAAAAGATTTCTGGACTTTGTGATAAATCTGAAGATAGCGATAAAAAGATCACGGATATCTGGAAAGAAAGCAGATTGTCGGTTTTACTGTGAACAATGATGAAGGTTGCTTGTGGTCTCAGGTAAAGGTGATTTACAATGCATCAAAGAAAGCTTTCTTGTGTGACTTAGATGGAAATTGGGAGCTTTTGTGTGATGGAAATGATAGTTGGTGCTTTGAAAAAGAGATTCATGTAGATGGACAGGTAGAAGTTAGTGCACAGAGTGTAGTCATACTTGGACGAAAGTAGAGTAGGGAGAAAATCAGATGGAATTTGCCAGTGTGTATCATAGAACATCAGAACAGATGAGTTACCCCCTGGATGAAGACAGATTGATTGTAAACCTCAAAACAGGATATGATGTAGAAAAAGTTTTTATTCACTATGGAGACCCTTTTGAGGCTGGAATTCTTGGGGGAAAGGAAAAATGGACTGGAAAGAGAGAAGAAATTGTTCATAAAAAGCGTCTGTCACATCAGATTTGGTGGACAACTACACTTTTTCCATTTTATAAGAGATGCAAGTATTTTTTTGAATTGTATACGAAGGATCAGGTTTGGTACTATTTTGAAGATGGCTTTTTGACCAAAGAACAATTTCATATGGATGGTCGAATGTTACAGTGTTTTATTGTACCATGGATGAATCCAGCAGATATCAACCGCACACCTACATGGGTCAATGATACAATCTGGTATCAAATTTTTCCAGACAGATTTTGTAATGGAACACCAGAAAAAAATGGTGATGACATCACACCGTGGAGAGATCATGGAAGTGTGACAAATCATGAAAAGTTTGGGGGGAATTTAGAGGGCATTCGTCAAAAATTGGGTTATTTACAGGAGTTAGGAATTACGGGAATTTATTTAAATCCAATTATGGAGGCCTCTTCGAATCACAAGTATGACACAACCGATTATACAAAAATCGACCCAGCTTTTGGAAATAGTGATATAATGAAATCACTTTGCAGGGAAGCTCATGAAAGAGGAATCCATATTATGGTGGATGCGGTGTTTAACCATTGTGGAAGAAAATTTGCCCCTTGGCTCGATGTGCTAGAGCATGGAAAAGATTCTCGCTATGCAAATTGGTTTATGGTTGAAAATTGGGACGAGATTGGAAAGAGAACAGATACTAGGGATCGACGCTTTTATTCTTTTGCATTTACAGATGGTATGCCCAAGCTAAATACCAATAACGATGAGGTTATTGAATATTTTTGTAAGGTCTGTGAGGACTGGATCAAGGAGTTTGGTATAGATGGCATTCGATTTGATGTGGGAAATGAAGTATCTCATCGATTTTTAAAGCGAATCAGGACGCATTTAAAGGCAATAAAACCGGATATTTATTTGCTTGGGGAGATCTGGCATGATGCAAGTCAGTGGCTACAGGGAGATGAATATGATTCGGTAATGAATTATCCTTTGCTCAGTGGCATCCATGACTTTTTTATTGATAAAACAATGAAAAAGGATGAATTTGAATATATGGTCAATCGCTGTTATACTATGTATATGCAACAAAATAACAATGTACTTTCAATTTGTTGGATTCTCACGACACAGAGCGGTTGATGAATCGCTTCCATAATCTGGATAAGTTTTATCAGCAATTGGCCATTCTCTTTACACTTCCAGGAAGTCCGTGCATCTACTATGGCACAGAAATTGCAATGGAAGGGGCACATGATCCAGATTGTAGAAGGTGTATGCCGTGGAGTGAGATTGATAGTCAAGAAAATCAGAAAAAGATTGCCACGATGCGCAGCTTGATTATGCTCAGAAGAAGGGAAAAGACCTGCAGAAGTCTGCATTTTCATTTTCCACACAGTTATGAAAATGAGCGATGCGTAGAATATATCAAGATTGATGAGGATGGAAACAAGATGGAAGTTCTCATCAATGCCTCAAATGAGACTGTCAAAGTGAGAGGCGAAGGAGAGGTGCTTTTTGCATATGAATTTGACGGAGAGACTCTTGGGCAAGATGGAATCTTAATCCGTAGAATTTAGAAAAAATAAAAGGAGATGTTAAGAAAGATGTCAGTAGAGGATTTGTTAAAGGAGAAGCTCGGCAAGGGAATTGCTGAGGCTTCAGACAGAGAAATTTATATCGCACTTTTGAACATGACAAAAGAGAAGATGCAGGGAATGGAGCACAATGATGGAAAAAGAAAGCTGTATTATATTTCAGCAGAGTTCCTTATTGGAAAGTTGCTCTCCAACAATTTGATTAATCTTGGACTGTTTGATGAAGTGAGAGAGCTTCTTGCAAAAAATGGTCATGATTTAACTGCCATCGAGGATGTCGAGATGGAACCTTCACTTGGAAATGGTGGATTGGGTCGTCTTGCTGCTTGTTTCCTTGATTCTATCGCAACTCTTGGGCTCAATGGAGATGGTGTGGGCTTAAATTACCACGACGGATTATTCCTTCAAAAGTTTGTGGATAACAAGCAAAGAGAAGAGAAGAATCCATGGATTACAGAAAATAGCTGGTTGACAAGAACAGATGTAAGCTTTGAGGTTCCATTTAAGGATTCACTTTGAAATCTACAATGTACGATATTGATGTTACAGGATATCACCAGAGCAAATGCAATAAATTGCACCTTTTTGACCTTGACACCGTAGATGAGTCAATCATTGGCGAGGGTATTCAGTTCAATAAGTATGATATTTTCAAGAACTTGACATTATTCCTCTATCCAGATGACAGTGATGAGGCTGGACATTTATTGAGAATTTACCAGCAGTATTTTATGGTGAGCAATGGTGCACAGCTTATTCTCAAGGAAGCAGAGCAAAGAGGAGTAGATTTACATAAGCTTCATGAGCATGTATGTATTCAGATCAATGATACACATCCAACCATGGTGATTCCAGAGTTGATTCGTATTTTGACACAGCAAAAGGGCTTTGATATGGACACAGCAATTGATGTTGTGAGCAAGACTTGTGCATACACCAATCACACCATTTTGGCTGAGGCGTTGGAGAAGTGGCCAATTCACCACTTGGAGAAGGTAGTACCTCAGTTGATGCCAATTATCCGTGAGTTGGATGCAAGAGTAAGAGCAAAGTTCCAGGACGAGAGAGTCTATATTATTGACAATGAGAACCGTGTTCATATGGCTCATATTGATATTCATTATGGATATGCAGTGAATGGTGTAGCCGCTCTTCACACAGACATTTTGAAGGACTCCGAGTTAAAGCCTTTCTATGATATCTATCCAGAGAAGTTTAACAACAAGACCAATGGTATCACCTTCCGCAGATGGTTGTTGCACTGCAACTATGAGTTAGCTGACTATTTGAAGGAGCTCATTGGCTCAGGATTTATGGAAGATGCGACAAACTTAGAGAAGTTGTTGGCCTATGAGAATGACGAGAAGGTTCTTCAGAGATTGAGAGAGATCAAGAAGGATGCAAAGATCGAGTTGAAGAAGTACTTGAAGAAGACACAGAATATTGATGTGGATGAGAATTCTGTATTCGATATTCAGATTAAGCGTCTCCATGAGTATAAGAGACAGCAGATGAATGCACTTTATGCAATTTACAAGTATAAGGAAATCAAGAAGGGAAATCTTCCAAAGCGTCCACTCACTATGATTTTTGGAGCGAAGGCTGCACCAGCTTATACCATTGCAAAAGATATTATCCATTTGATTCTCTGCTTACAGCAGTTAGTTGACAATGACCCAGATGTAAGCCCATATATGAAGATTGTTATGGTAGAAAACTATAATGTCACAAAGGCAGAAAAGCTCATTCCAGCTTGCGATATTTCTGAGCAGATTTCTCTCGCATCGAAGGAGGCTTCAGGTACAGGAAATATGAAGTTTATGTTGAATGGAGCATTGACTTTGGGAACAGAGGATGGAGCTAATGTAGAGATTCACGAGTTGGTGGGCGATGACAACATCTATATCTTCGGAAAGAAATCTGAGGATGTCATTAAGCTCTATGAGACAGGTACTTATTGTGCTGCAGACATCTATAAATGATCCGATGGTAGAAGATTTGGTAAGCTTTATTGTCGGCAAAGAATTGTTGCGCATTGGAGATGCTGAAAATCTGGTACGCTTGTACAAGGAAATTGTGTACAAGGATTGGTTTATGGCATTGCTTGATGTAAAGGATTATATCAAGGTAAAAGAGCAAATGCTCAGTGACTATGAGGATCAGGACAAGTGGGTAAAGAAAACCCTAGTAAATATTGCGAAAGCTGGTTTCTTCTCTTCTGATAGAACTATTGCAGAATACAATGAGGATATCTGGCATTTATAAGTTTTAATGAGGAGAAAAAAATGAAAAAGACAGGAATTTTAATGCCAGTCTCTGCACTCCCTTCCCGCACGGGAGTGGGAGAGCTGGGAGAAGCCGCATATCAATGGATTGAGATGATGGGGGAAAATGGTGTAAAGATTTGGCAGATTTTGCCTCTAAATCCAGTGGGATATGGAAATTCCCCTTATCAGCCTTATTCCTCATGTGCAGGGGATGAACTCTATATTAGTTTGGACACTTTATATCAAGAGGGATTGCTTGAGAAAGAGCCTGTAGCTTTTAGAGAGGATACAAAATATGTGGATTATGATGCTGTGCGAGCATTTAAGGAGCCATATTTGAGACAGGCCTTTGAAAAATTCAAGGGTAAAAATGGTCAGGATGATGATGCTTACAAGCAGTTTATGGCACAGGATTGGGTCTACACTTATGGAGTGTTTCGTGCATTGAAGGTGGCCAATGAAGGAAGTTGTTGGAATGAATGGAAGATGGAAGATAGGGATTGGCCAAAGACGAGAACATCTCTTCCAGCCACAGTAGAAGAGGAGGCAAAATTTCATTGTTTTCTCCAATATGTATTCTTCTGCCAATGGATGAAGGTGAAGGAAAGGGCCAATGCCGCAGGAATTGAGGTTATGGGAGATGTTCCATTTTATGTGGGACTTGACTCAGTGGATGTCTGGGCAGGAAAGGATAACTTCTTGCTAGATACCGATGCAAGACCTCTGTTTATTGCAGGCGTTCCACCAGATTACTTCAGTGCTACAGGACAAAGATGGGGAAATCCAATCTATGATTGGGACTATATGAAGAAAAAGGAATATCAATTCTGGGTTGATCGAATTGGATATAGTGCAAAATTATTTGACATTATCCGCATCGACCATTTCCGTGCGTTTGATACCTTCTGGAAGATTCCAGCTTCTTGCCCAACAGCTATTGAAGGAGAATGGATTGAGGCTCCTGGATATGAGGTGTTGGATACCCTAAAGGAGAAAATCCCAGGCGTAAATTTGGTGGCTGAAGATTTGGGCGATTTGCGTCCGGAGGTTTTGGAATTAAAGGATCATTATCACTTAAAGGGAATGAAGATCCTTGTATTTTCTATTGAAACCAGTGGAAAGTATGCCCATGACATTGCAAAGAATGAAGAAAACACCATCTTTTATACAGGAACTCATGACAATGACACCTTGATGGAATGGTATCAGGGATTAAATGCCGCTGCAAAAAGAAAGGTTCGCATTTTCTTAAAGAAGCAGGGAATGAAGGACGGAAGTGTGAAGGATCGACTTTTGAACTATCTGTTGAAGAGAAAGGCAGAGTATGCGATTATTCCAATGGTCGATATCCTAGGCTTGGGAAAAGAAGGACATATGAATACTCCGGGAACAGTGGGAAGTCCAAACTGGGAGTGGCGTATGCCTGACTTTAAAAAAGCAAAAGAAGAGATGGCAAAGTATAAAAGCTTGATGATTTCTAGATAGAAAGTAAATGCATTGGCTTTCACAATAATTTGTGAGAGCCAATGTATTTTTTTTACGTCTGTTTCCGTTTTAGGCGGAAATGGAGAGAAAGATGGAAAAGACATTAGGACAGAAAATAAGAGGATACAGGCTTAAAAGAGGAATGACACAGGAAGAACTGGCAGAAATGGAATAATACCTTATTTTGTAAAGTTTGCTTGCACGGAATTTATTTTGTTAGTCAGGGACGATTATTATATTAACTTACAATAATTGCTGTAAATAAAGAAAATAATTAATTTGTTATCCATTTTATAATCGTTATGACTATAAAATACAATTTAGATTCTGTTAATGACTATTTATTGTTATAAAATGACTAGGCTTTAGTACCATCATCAAATAATATTGTTTGATTTTTAAAAAATATGATGTATAATATACTACATATATTAATTATCTACAAAACTGCCAAATGAAGTAGTTTTAGACAAATATATAAATTTAATGTAAAGGAGTAAGAGTATGATTTGGTCACTTATTGTTGGTGGTTTAATAGGTTTCATTGCAGGAGCAATTACTAAAAAGGGTGAAGCAATGGGTATAATTGCTAATATCATTGCAGGTTTATTAGGTTCATCTGTAGGACAGGCGCTGTTTGGCAAATGGGGTCCGACTATGGCAGGAATGGCATTAATTCCTTCTATCTTAGGTGCAGTAATTGTTATTGCTGTTGTATCATTTTTCTTTGGGAAAAAGGAATGAGCTAGCTTTTCTCGAATGATATGATTTGGAAATAAAAATTAATTTCAATGAAAGGAGATATAATTATGTCAATTGAAGAAAAAATCGACCAGGCTAAGGGTGCAGTAAAAGAAGGTGTAGGCAAGTTAACCGGTGACAAAAAGACAGAAAAAGAAGGTGCAGCTGAAAAAGCAGCCGCAAAAGTCAAAGAAGTCGTTGAAGATGTTAAAGATGCTATAGAAGGAACAGTTGACGGTGTTAAGAATATTATAAATAAGGATAAAGAATAATTTTAACATCCGGATGGGATAGTACCAATCAAGGAAGAGTTCTATGTTTGAGCAAATAAAATCAGACTATGATTTTGATTCTTTGGAGCCCCATATTGATACCCTAACCATGGAAACTCATTATAAAAAGCATCATGCGACTTATACTAAGAATTTTAATGAAGCTGTTGAGAAAGCAGGACTTTCAAATAAGTCTGTAGAGGAAATTCTTTTCTCCCTGTCTTCCGTGTCTGATGAAGCTTTAAGGAATGCTCTGCAGAATAATGGTGGTGGATATTATAACCATAATCTGTATTTTTCTGTTATGGGTCCGACGAAGGACACAAAGCCTACTCCGGCTTTGGAAGAGGCTATAAAGAGAGACTTCGGTTCCTTGGATAAGCTGATAGAGAATTTGCAGAATCTGGCTTTGGGCCAGTTTGGCTCCGGCTGGGCCTTCCTTTCTGCAGATAAAGAAGGGAAGCTCTATGCCACAAAGGCTCCAAACCAGAATAATCCCTTTATGGAAGATGGAAGGCACACTCCTATATTGGGTATTGATGTATGGGAACATGCCTACTATCTCAAATATAAGAACTTAAGAGGGGATTATGTAAAAAATTTCTTTGAAGTTCTGGATTGGAAGAAGGTAAGCAAAAATTACGAAAACCGCAAATAAGGTTCTATAATTAATGTTGGGGTTGGCAATTGCTAATCTCAACATTTTTTATTATTATAAATAAAAAAACCTCCAAGTCCCCAGTTCACCACAACTACACTTGGAGGAGGTGTTCATATGAACGACCTAGCTAAAATTTTAGGCATTGATGAAGCAAAAGTCAATATAAAATCTATAAATGATCATGCAATCTCATTTTATATTCAGACAGATATCAAGCCTCATTCATGTCCTAACTGCAACACATTGACTTCTAAAGTACATGACTATAGGATTCAAAAGATGAAAGATATTCCTTTGCAGGGTAAATCATGTTTTTTATTTTTGAAAAAGAGGCGTTATCATTGTTCTCATTGTGGTAAGCACTTTTATGAATCTTATCCCTTTATTGCGAAGTATCTACATCGGACATCCAGACTTACTCGATGGATTGCTAGCTCATTTTTCGATACCCTGAATATTCAACAGATAGCAAACAGAGCCAATGTTTCATCTCATACCGTTTATCAAGTGCTTTCTACAATTCATCATTCTTCTTCTAATCTTGGAGAAGCCATTTCCATAGATGAATTTAAGGGGAATGTAGGCACTGAGAAATATCAAACGATAGTGGTTGATCCTGTAAAACATAGAGTATTTGATGTACTCTATTCTAGAAAAGGAACTTGTCTGGTCGACTATTTTAAATCGCTTGATCAATCTAAACATATGAAAGTCCAATACTTTTCTTGTGGGTTGAAAATCAACCCACCCCAATATTTGACAAAGAACCTTTTTTTATAATATAACAGCCAGAAAACCCATGGTCTTTAGACCGTGGGATGAATGGCGTTAGGTTTACAACATATATATTTTACTTAAATACTATCATTTAAAATATATGCTATAATACATATATAGGAAATCCTATTTTCGAGTCTATGAAAGGAGAAAATCGTATGTATCTTACTGTAAAACAACAAGTGAAACATCTGTCCAAGGAAGATTACATCACAATCAGGGAACTTTGTCATACGGCTAAGAATCTTGCTAATGAGGCAATCTATAATGTGCGTCAGCATTATTTTACAGAAGGTGAATTTCTCAAGTATGAGAAGAATTACACTCTTTTAAAGAATAGTCCTAATTATAAGGCCTTAAATTCCAATATGGCACAGCAGATACTGAAAGAGGTTGATGGCTCGTTTCAGTCATTTTTTGGTCTGCTTAAACTTGTCAAGCAGGGAAAATATGCTTTTATGGATTGTAAACTGCCACATTATCTTCCAAAAGATGGATACACAACACTGATCATTGGTTTTGTAAGACTTAAGGGTAATCAGCTGATACTTCCGTTTTCCAATAGTTTTAAGAAAACGCATAAGTCTGTTGAAATTACGATACCACCCATACTTCTTGATAAGACGATAAAAGAGATACGCATTATACCGAAAGCGAATGCAAGGTTCTTTGAAATCCAGTATATATATGAAGCTGAATGTATTCAAAGAAATCTAAACACAAACAACGCACTTGCACTTGACCTAGGTATCAACAATCTCGTCACAGCCGTATCAAATAGTGGTCAATCGTTCATTATTGACGGGAAAAGACTGAAATCGATCAATCAGTGGTTCAATAAAGAAAATGCCCGTTTGCAATCGATAAAAGATAAACAGCATTTTAGTAGAAAGCCTACAAATAGACAAAAAGCAGTTGCTCGTAATCGCAACAATAAGGTGAACGACTATATGAATAAAACTGCTCGTAGGGTGATAGATTATTGTATCATCAATAATATAGGTACGCTTGTTGTTGGTTACAATGAGACTTTTCAACATAACAGTCATATTGGAAAGCAAAACAATCAAAATTTTGTAAATATCCCTTATGGACAGTTGCGTAACAAATTGGAATATCTTTGCAAACTAAATGACATTGTTTTTGTAAAACAGGAAGAATCCTATACATCGAAATCATCTTTTTGGGATAGAGACGATCTCCCTGTTTACAATGCCGATAATCCAAAAGAGTATCCGTTTAGTGGTAGAAGATTACATCGTGGTCTATACAAAACGGCAAGTGGTAAAACAATCAATGCAGATGTTAACGGAGCATTAAATATCATGCGTAAAGTAGTGTTGTGGATATGAATATCCTATACAGTAGAGGCGAAGTGGACACGCCGATAAGAATAAGGATTGCCTAATTACTTAGGTGGAAACTTAAATATCAAACTTCTTAAATAGAGCTGTTAGGCTCTTAGAAGCCCATTACCTTTAGGTGATGGGTAGTTCACTAGGAATTGCTATCTGTACTTGTCATTATAAAGGTGGGTAGGATATAATCATTTTGCAAGGAATTTAAAGAGACAAGTCAGTCGTTTCATGATGAGAAAGGAGATGCAATGGAGAAGAAAATTGATCTCAATCAGAGTATATTTGCATTGTCAAAAGCGTACCCTGAAGTAGTTGATATTATGTTTGATTTGGGATTTGCAGAAATTAAAAAGCCGGCGATGCTTGCTTCGGTTGGGAAAGTGATGAATATCAAACGAGGATCGAAGATGAAGAATATCCCAATGGATAAAATTATTCGAGCCTTTGTGGAAAAAGGATTTACTGTTGTGGATGGGGAGAATGAGCTGAAGAAACCCTCTACAGTGGAAAAAGAAAGGCTTTCAGGCAATGGAAATACAGAGGAGGAAAAAGAAGACCGCCCAGAAAAATTGAGAAAGCTTTTAGATCGCCTCTCTTTGGGAGAAGATATAGAAAAAGTGCGAGAGGATTTTGTGCGAGATTTTCAAGATGTTGATCCTGCTGAGATTATGAAGGCCGAACAGGGATTGATGGAATCGGGAATGCCACTGTCGAAGGTGCAAAAACTCTGTGATGTTCACTCTGCACTGTTTCACGGTGAGAGCGAGGAAGAAAAAATTGAAAATGCAGAAAAAGCAGTGCAGGCATCGCTAAAAAAGGGAAAAAATTATATCAATGAGAGCAAGGAGGCCAATCAGCTTGTGCAAGAGATTGGACATCCACTCTATACTTTTACCATGGAAAATCAGGCCTTAGAAGCCTACTTACAAAAGACGAAGGGAAGATGGGAAGAAGTTGTTGGGCTAAAAGAGGAGCAAAAAAAGGCTTTGATTGAGGAATTGAGCAGTGAGCTAGATGAACTTCGAAATTTTTCAATCCACTATGCCAAGAAGGGGGATCTTTTATATCCGCTATTAAAGATAAAATATGATATTTCTGGACCATCTCAAGTGATGTGGACGGTGGATGATGAAATTCGAGATACATTGGGAGAACTCAAAAGAGAAATTGGAAATTTGAGTTTTGTAAATCAGGAGTTTGTAGAAAAATATAAAGCGGTCCGCCAGCGCATGGAGGAAATGATTTACAAGGAAGAGAATATTCTGTTTCCAATGTGTGCTCTGCAATTTCAAAGAGGAATGGGTACAAATTTATTTTGATTCAAAGGATTATGCCCCTTGTTTTTTGGTAGAAAATCACTTGTGGGATGAGGCAGAAGGAAAGAAAAAAATAGACTCTTTGTCCAATCAAGAAGGAAGTGGAGAAATTGTAATGCCTGGGGGACATCTAAAAAAAGATGAATTGATTGCCTTGCTCAATACTATTCCTGTGGAAATTACTTTTGTGGATAAGGATAATATCAATCGCTTTTTTAATGAGGGACCAAAAGTCTTTAAGAGACCACAAATGGCCATTGATAGAGAGGTATTTTCCTGCCATCCGCCTAAAATTGAGCCGATGGTTCGCTCAATTATTTCTGATTTTCGCGAGGGAAAACAGGATAAACTCCCGATTTGGATGGAAAAAGGGGGTAAGCCATTTTTAGTCACCTACATGGCGGTTCGGGATGAGGAGAATCACTATGTGGGAACATTGGAGGCGGTACAGGATATGGAAGAAATCAAGGAACATTTCAAAGAGTACTTTAAAAAGCATCCAGAAGAATTGTAATTACAGCAATGTAGGGAGAAGTTTCAAGTGATTTGACTTGAAGCTTCTCCCTGTTTTCGTAAGGATATGTGATTTATTTATGGATAAAGTCTAGGATTTCTTCCATGTTTTTCTTTCCAAAGCTGACCTTATCTTCATTGACTACCATGCAAGGCACACTCATCACATGGTATTTGTCTTTCAAATCTGGAAAATGGTTGATGTCATAAATTTCGGTGCAAACATAAGGACTTAGAGATGCAATCCGCTGTGCAGCAACAACTAGGTCAGGGCACATTGTACAACTGAGAGAAACCAATATTTGCAGAGAGGTTTGGGTTTTGATATTCTCAATTCGAGTTAGTACATCTGCACGGACACTTTGCCCTGGTCCAGATACATTGTAAAGACCTAAGATAAATGAAGTAAATTCATGTCCGCCGGGAACACCGTGAAAGGCAAGACCGCTGTATTCTCCATTTATAAATTTCTACGAGAGGGGCTCTTTGTTCATCTTTAATTTCTTCCAAAGTGATCTTATCAGTGAGACGACTCAATTCTAATAGATAGGAAAGCAATTCATTAGAAAGGGCATCATTCTTTGTGTACACTTTGAGAACAAGAGGAGCTTCCATTTTGCTAAATACTGTATGGAGCTGACTTAACATATCAGAAGTAAATAGGCTGGAGTCTTGCTTTTTTGCTTGTTCTTCTTTTGCAGGTGAAGGCTTTTCGGGCTGGGAAAAAGTAGGCTTTATGCCTGTCTTTTTTTCCATAGCAGCAACATATTTCTCTAATTCTGTGGCAGCTAGACCAGCATCGCCCACAGCCGTGACAACTTGACGAAGTGGTTTGATACATACATCACCTGCAGCATAGATGCCATCGATACTTGTTTTTTGAGTGCGATCAGTGACAATATAACCTCTTTCATCAGTGATATTTAATTCTTTGACAAATGAGGTTGCTGGTTCATATCCTGCAAAGACAAAGACACCAAAACCATGGGTATCTTTAAAAGTAGTCTCTTTACCGTTTTGGTTATTTTTGTAGGTGAGCTTTTCTAAGAAATCTCGCCCTTCTACTTTGACTACTTCTGTATTTGGCAGTACGGTGATTTTCTCGTTTTCATAGACAGGTTGTGCAACGGCCTTGGCACAGGAAAACTCAGATTTTCGCATTAAAATGGTCACATGAGTGGCATATTTTGTGAGAAATACACTTTCCTCTGCGGCTGCAAAACCACCGCCAACGACAAAGACTTCTTTTCCTTTAAAAAATTCGCCATCACAGGTTGCGCAATAGGCAACGCCATGACCTTTAAATTCTTTTTCTCCCTCAAAACCAATCATTTTTGGGCTAGCCCCAGTGGCAAGAAGAATGCCAAAACATAAAATCTTGCCCTTTGAGGTGTGAACGGTTTTTATATCTCCATCGACGGATAGAGAATCAACAGTGGCTAGTAAAAATTCAGCACCGAAATTTTGTGCCTGTCTTCGCATCTGTTCGCCGAGTTGGGCACCAGAAATTTGTTCGATACCTGGATAATTGACCACCTCTGCAGTGAGAGAAATCTGACCGCCAAATTTTTCCTTTTCTATGACAAGTACACGATAACATCCTCTAGCCAAATAAATTGCAGCGGTCAGACCGGCTGGACCTCCACCTACAATGACGACATCATACATATTCTCATTCATAGTTTTCCCCTAAATCTTATAACTGTCCGACAAGGTCAAGGCTTGGCTTTAATGTCTCAGCACCTGGTTGCCACTTTGCAGGACAAACCTGATCGCCGTGCTCATGAACAAATTGGCAGGCACGAAGTTTTCTCAAAAGTTCCTCGGCATTTCTTCCCACACCACCGGCATTTACTTCATAGGCAACAATCTTTCCCTCAGGATTAATAATAAAGGATCCTCTTTCTGCCAAGCCATCAGCTTCGATATAGACTTCAAAATCCTTGGACAAACATGAGTTGGATCGGCGAGCATAGGATATTCAATTTTTGAAATACGATCTGAGTGATCATGCCAAGCCTTGTGAGTGAAATGGGTATCTGTAGAAACAGAGTAGATTTCACAACCTGCGTCCTGAAAATCGGAATAATTCTTTTGCAAATCCTCCAATTCTGTAGGGCAGACAAAGGTAAAGTCAGCAGGATAGAAAAAGAAAACGCTCCATTTTCCTAAGATATCCTTTTTGGACACATCAATAAACTCTCCCCTGTGAAAGCCTTTTACACTAAATTCTTCTACTTCTTTGTTAATTAATGACATAACAATTCCTCCTTATATACATAAAATAAATAATAAATTCATGCGAAATACAAGTGATAGGATAACCTAACTCACTATTGTTATTTTTACCATACTTTTTTTGTATACACAATAAAAATATATATTTTCAGCTAAATAAATAAGAATCATTCTTATTTTTAGCTATTATTACTACATATTGCTTTTTGAAAATGGAGTTGATAGAATGAAAAATAAGGATAAAAAATAAGGAGAAGTTGAAAAATGAAACAATGTATGGATTCAGAAAACCTTCACAGGAGATTAAAAAAAATAATTGGTCAGGTTCAAGCCATTGATCGAATGATCGATGAGGATGTACCTTGTGAAGATATTTTGTCACAATTAAATGCAGCAAAGTCAGCACTCAATAAATGTGGAAAAGTTGTATTGGAGGGGCACATTCATCACTGCATTAAAGATGCGATTGAAAGTGGAGATGAAGAAAAGATACAAAGTTTTACCAAGGCCATTGAGCGTTTCGCCAATATGCAATAGAAAGTGAAGGATTGACAAGATATACCCATAGGGGTATAGAAAGGTGACTTGTAAATGAAAAAATTAGAGGAAATTTTAGAATGGAGGATATTAAATCCAGTTATTGGTGCATTAGTGCACAATGCAGGCTCAGTTTTTGTCATTATCAATTCGGCGTTTTTATTGAAATAATGCTACCGCAATCCCACTAGCTTTAGATGGTGGGTTAAGGTAGCAAAAAATAGATATTTGTGATACAATAACTAGCGTTATGGGAGTATGGAAATCAAAGAATAGACACAAATATTTATTACAGTATCATATTATTTTTTGTATGTATGTATAGAAAAAAGCTTTTAGTATCAAAAGAAATATAAGATTATATAAAACAATTTTCTTATGAGATATGCACAAAGAGTAATATAATCATAAATATATGGAAACAGACAAAGACCATATACACTATATGATAGAAACTGAGCCTACAATATCCATAAGTAAAGTGGTTAATCTAATTAAGAGTTATACAACATATCATATATGGAAAAAGCATACAGAATATCTTAAGAATCATTTTGGAAAGAACATACATTTTGGACGGATGGATATTTTGCTTGTAGCGTAGGCAATGTTTCTGAAGAAATGTTAAAGCAATATATAGAAAATCAAGGGTAGAAAGGCGGGTAAGCTTAATGTTAAAGGCATATAGATATCGGATTTATCCAAACAAAGAGCAAGAAATACAGTTAGCAAAGACATTTGGCTGTTGTCGTTTTGTATATAATCAAACCCTTGCGTACAGAAAAGATGCTTATGAAAAAGAAAAAAAGTCTGTCAGTAAGACAGATTGTAATAATTATTGCAATAGAGAGCTGAAAAAAGCTTATGAATGGCTAAAAGAAGTAGATAAATTTGCTTTAACAAATGCAATTTATAATATGGATAGTGCTTATCAAAAGTTTTTCAAAGAACATACAGGTTATCCAAAGTTTAAGAGTAAGCACAGTAATCGTAAATCATATACAACCAATTTTACAAATGGGAATATAACTGTAGATTTTGATAGAGGAAGAATAAAGCTGCCAAAATTAAAAAGGGTAAAAATAAAATTACATAGAAAATTTTCAGGTCGGATAAAAACAGCAACTATATCTAAGGTACCAAGCGGCAAGTACTATGTGTCTGTTCTTGTAGAAACTGAACATAGTCCACTTGTAAAGACAAACAGACAAATAGGATTGGATTTAGGAATAAAAAGATTTATGTATCACATCAGATGGGAAGAAATATGAAAAATCCGAAGACAATTAAAAAAATATGAGAAAAAAAGCTTACAAAAATTACAAAGACAATTAGCAAATAAAAACAAAGGGGAGTAGGAACTATCAGAAAAAAAGGAAACAAATAGCACTATGCCATGAGAAAAATAGCTAATACAAGAAAAAGATTATCTGCATAAGACTTCAAGCGAAATTATAAACGAAAACCAAGTGATAGTTTCGGAAAAACTTACAGATAAAAAAATATGGTGAAAAAAATCATAATTTAGCGAAAACTATAAGCGATGTATCGTGGTATGAGCTGACAAGACAACTGGAATATAAGTCAAAATGGAATGGTAGAAATTATATTAAGATAGATACATTTTATGCAAGTAGCCAGCTATGTTTTAGTTGTGGATATAAAAATACAAATGTAAAAGATCTAAAAGTAAGAGATTGGATGTGTCCTTTCTGCAATACAAAACACGATAGAGATATCAATGCGGCAAAAAATATATTGGCAGAAGGATTAAGACAAGTAGTATAAGAAAAAACAATAGGGCAGGGACTGCCCGAATTAACGCCTGTGGAGATAGTAGGTTGCGAGGTCAGCGAAGCAGGAAGCCCATAGGCTTTAGACTATGGGTAGTTCACTTATACAAATCACGATATCATTTAACAAATGGAAAAAAGCCCTATCGCTATGTGTTCTAGCGATAGGGCTTTTGTGGCTGTTTTACTTATTGGCTTTTTTTCCTAAATTGAGGGAGACAATCAGTAGCAGTGCACCCAAAACCATTCCAATAATCATTGCAAGAATATACATGATTGGATTGGTAATTGCACCCACTAAGACAGCAAACATACCACCATGTGGAGCCTTTGATCTGCAGTCAAAGAGCATACTCAAGGCACCGGCAACACCACTGGAAATAAACAGTGGAGGAATGACTCTCAAAGGATTGCTCGCTGCAAATGGGATGGCACCCTCGGTGATGAAGGAAAGTCCCATGACATAGTTGACTAAGGCATTTCCTCTTTGTGCCTTTGGCCAAATATCCTTTGAAATACTAGCAGAAAGTGCAATGGCGAGTGGAGGAATCATACCGCCTAACATTGTGGCTGCCATTACATCACTTCCAGCGGTTCCCGATGTGGTGACCAGTGCAGTTGCCGTGACATAGGCTGCCTTATTGATTGGACCACCCATATCGATGGCCATCATAGAGCCAACTAAAAATCCCAAGACAATTTTTCCGCTGCCATTTAGACTTTCAATGAAGTTTTTCAATGATGTCATAATCCATGCCATAGGAGCATTGACTACAAAGAGCATTAATATACCCATAATAAAGGATCCCAGCACTGGAAAGAGAAAGATTGGTTTTATTCCATCCATAGAGCGAGGTACCCATGAAAAGGCATGTCGAAGGATAAAGATAATACCACCTGCTAAAAATCCAGCGACAAGAGCACCTAAGAATCCAGAAGGTGTGTAATTGAGCCATTGAATACTCTTTAATCCCAAGATACTTGGGTCTGCTAAAATTCCACCGACCATACCGACAATAAATCCAGGTCGATCGGCGATACTTCTTCCGATAAAGCCAGCTAGTACAGGGAGCATCATACTAAAGGACAACTTACCTAAGACAAATAAAAGTTCGGCAATTGGGTTGTAACTTGGATCCTCAGGGTTAAAGGCATTGATGCCCCAAAAAAAGGAGAGTGCAATTAAAATTCCACCAGCGACGACAAATGGAAGCATATTGCTGACACCTTCCATCAAGTGCTTATAAATTTGTCGTCCCAAGCTTTCACCTTCAGCACTTTCACTGCTATGCTTTTCGCCATCACCGTGGTGGTGATAAATTTCCGCCTTGCCATCTAAAATGGTCTGGATTAATTCTTTTGGCTTATTGATGCCATCGGCAACTTTAGTAAAGAGCGTAGGATGACCGTCAAATCGAGCAATTTCTACCTTCTTATCTGCGGCAACAATAATTCCCACAGCTCGATCAATGTCTTCTTTCGTCAATTTGTTTTCCACACCAATTTGTCCATTGGTTTCGACTTTGACATCCAGTCCCATTTCTTTGGCAGCTTCTTTAATCTTTTCAGCAGCCATAAAGGTGTGGGCGATACCTGTAGGGCAAGCTGTGACGGCCAGAATATACTTCTTGTTTTGATTTCCACTTTGTTGAGACTCTTGCTTTGGCTCTTCTTGTGTGGATTTTACAAAGTCTTCAAATGTACTTTTGACTTCTTCCTTTGTGGTGGCTTGATCAAGTCGAGCCTTCACTTCTGAATTCATCAAAGCAGTAGATAGCGTAGCTAGTGCCTTGAGATGTTCGTCTGCTCCATTGGCTGGTGCACAGATCATAAAAATATGTTTGGCAGCTTGACCATCAAAACTTTCCCACTCTACACCGTCATTGCTCTTTGCATAGATAATCATAGCTTTTTTAAAGCAACTGGCTTTGGCGTGAGGAATGGCAATGCCATCTCCTACTCCTGTGGTTGACATGGCCTCTCGATCAAAGAGAGCTTGAAGGAATTCGTCTCTATTTTCAATAATTCCTTTTTCTACAAGCATTCCTGTCAACTTATTTAAGGCATCTTTTTTGTCATGTGCTGAGAAATTGAATTGAATTAAGTCAAATTGAATCAGCTCGGTTAACTTCATCTTTTCCCTCCTTTTTATAGTGATATTTTTCAACATTGATTTGAACGAGAAGTTCATTAATTAATTCTTGCTTTCCTACTCCAGCAGAAAAAGAAGTGGCTCCTCCAGCAGCAGAGGCATATTGTAGACTTAGTGGAAAATCTTTGGTTTCGTCGTATTTGGCCACAAACATAGCAAGCATACTGTCTCCTGCGGCAATCGTAGAGACTACTTTTCCCTTGGCAATATTGGCACTAAAAATTTCTCCACTGTGGGTAAAGAGAATCGCTCCTTTGCTTCCTCTGGAAACTAAGACATTTTGAGCACCCATTTCCTGCAATTTTTTGGCATAAATTGCAATGTCTTCCAAGCTCTGAAGATGAACATCAAACATCTCCCCCAGTTCAAATTCATTTGGCTTGACGATAAAAGGATGGTACTTTAGGGTGTGAAGAACCATATCCTTGTTACTATCTACAACCAAATTTGCTCCCTGTTCTTTGACTTTTTTGGCAATATGGACAAAGTCGTCATCTTCCATACCAGGGATAATATTTCCTGACAAAAAGACAGTATCTTCAGAGGTCAATTCATCTAATGAAGAGAAGAAATCAAGAATATTTGTCCTATTCACTTTGCTACTTTGGGAATTGATTTCTGTCTCCGTATCTGTAGTTAACTTGATGTTAATTCTTGTAAAGCCCTCCGTTTCGATAAAATTGGATTTGATTCCCTGCTTTGTCAATTCCTCTTTAATAAAATCTCCCGTAAAACCTGCAACAAAGCCAAGAGCCTTGCTCTCCTTGCCAATATTTTTTAGCAATAGAGAAATATTGATCCCTTTTCCTCCTACAACATAATTGGATTCTCCAGTTCGATTGAGTTTGCCAAGTTCAAAATTTTCAACTTTGGTCAGCATATCAATTGCTGGATTGAGTGTGATGGTATAGTACATCGCTTAACCTCCTTTACTGTTATCTATAAATGTAGTATAACATATTTTCCTTTGTAATGTGGTTGTTATTTATACAATTTTTTGTTGGAATATGGACATTGATATTTGGTTTTGCTATACTCGATAGTAAAGTGGGAGTAAGGAGAAAGAGGAGAAAAATGAGTCTGCCAAAAGATCCAATCATATTATTGTCCTATGTCAACACGAAGTTGAGGGACTACTATAGCACTTTAGGTGATTTTTGTGTAAGTGAAGACATTGATGAAAATGAATTGAAGGAAAAGCTTGCAAAGGTCGGATATACCTATGATATGGCAAAAAATACATTTATTTATGGGAATATGGCGAAATAACTAGCGATATGTTATAATACCCCGTAGCAGGTCAACATCAATTCGAAAAGAAAGGGCATAGATGCGGATGAGATTGGCAATCTATGTAGCGGGGTTTATGTTAGAAAAGTTAAAGAGGAATTATTTTTTTGCGGTTATTCGCGGAAAATCTGTTGAAGATGCAATGGAGATTGCAAGACATGCGGCAAAGGGCGGAATTTATAATATTGAAATTACATTTACAACTCCAGATGCACCAAAGGCCATTGCTGCATTGTCAAAGGAATTTGCGGGCGATAAAAATATCGTAGTCGGAGCGGGAACAGTGATGAGTCCAAGGCACGCAAGAGAGGCACTAGAGGCAGGAGCAAAGTTTTTGGTAAGTCCACATTTTTCAGCAGCTATTCAAGAAGTGGCACTAGAAAATCATAGTTATTATTTTCCAGGTTGCTCGACACCTACAGAAATTGTCTCTGCGATGGAAATAGGGTGTAAGATTATTAAAATTTTTCCAGGAAATGTGCTTGGTCCAAAGTTTATTAAGGACTTGCATGGACCGATTCCAGAGGTGGATTTGATGCCATCCGGTGGTGTGGCTGTCGAGAATGTGGCGGCATGGAAAAAGGCAGGAGCTTGTGCTGTGGGTGTGGGCTCTGCACTGGCTAGCAAGGTTGCCACAGAAGGCTATGAAAGTGTGACAGAGATAGCAAGAGCATTTGTAAAGGCGGTAGAAGAATAAAATAGTTGATGATGTTGACACAGATGGGGAAAATTCTTTTAGTTTAAGAATTTTCCCTATATTTTTTATTGTATTGTGACCAAGAAAAAGATATTGCCGTCTAACATAGTGAAGGGGAAAGAAAGGAGTAATGTTGTGGAAGATCAACAGATTGTTGCTCTCTATTTTGAGCGTGTGGAAGATGCCATTTTGGATACAAAAAATAAATACGGAAAAATATTGGTTGGTATTTCTTATGGAATATTGAGATTAATGGAGGATGCCAAGGAATGTGAAAATGACACTTATTTAAAGACATGGAATAGCATTCCGCCAATGAGACCAAAGATGTTTTTATCATTTTTAGCAAAAGTAATTCGAAATATTTCCTTAGATCGCTATGACTATCTTCATGCGAAAAAGCGGGGTGGTCCTATGTCAAGATTTAGTACAAATTAAAATGAGAGGTTCTACCGGCTAAGATGCCGGAAGAACACGTGCCTTATTATATAGCTTTTCAAACTCGTCAGGAGACATATAATCACAATGACTATGAATCCTTACCGTGTTATAAAAGGCTTCAATGTACTCAAATACAAGCCTATATGCGTGGCTGTAGTTTTGAATATTGAATCTGTTTAGCCATTCTCTTTTAATCAATGAATGAAATGATTCAATGCACGCATTATCATATGGATAGGCACAACGAGAATAGCTTCGTTGCATAGTTTGGTGGCTTCACGCCAAGCATTTGATACATACTGGCTACCACGATCTGAATGTATTATTAAAGGTTGTTCGATATTACGATAAGCCTTTGCTTTATTAATTGTGGCTACAACATTTGATACTTCCATAGTATCAGAAAGAGTCCAGGCTATTATTTTCCTGGCAAATAAGTCCATAACACAATTAAGGTAGACAAAGCCATTTTGAGTCCATATATAAGTAATATCTGTGCACCATACGGCATTGGGGCGTTCCGGGTTAAATCGTTCATCAAGTATGTTTGTAAGTTCAGTACTAAAATCAGAGCCTCTGGTGGTGGTAGTAAAAGGCTTAATCCATTAGGCTTTAATACCCATTTCATGCATATATTTTCCTACAGTGCGTTCAGCAATAGTTTCACCCGACTTACGAAGTTCTTTGGTTATTTTAGGAGCACCATAGTTTTGTTTTGAAGCATCATAAATAAGCCGGATATTCTTCTTGATAGTTTCCTTCCTCTGAATAGTAGAAGATAGTTTTCTATTAAGAAAAGAACGATATCCGGATCGAGACACACCTAAAAATTTAAACATTCCGGAAGTAGAGACACGGTGTCCGTTTACTTTAGCTGCCTCTACCTTTGCAGAAATCTCTGTATAGATAGCAATAGTTAGCTTTTCCCCAGAATGCTTATGGCTTTTTTTAGTACATCAAGAGCATCCTGAGCATCACGAAGCTCACGTTTAAGGCGAGCTATTTCTTTTGCATCATCAGATTGATAGTTACCTGAGCCACGAACGGGAATGTCACCGTCATTATTACGAAATTGACTTTCCCATTTGGCAAGTGTACTAACACCAATACCAAGATTCTTGGCACATTCAACTTGAGTAAGATCAGGATGTTCATTTCGATAGTTGATAGCATCCAGCTTAAACTGTTTTGAGTGATGGTTTCTTTTACTTGACATAATGAGTTCCTCCTAAGGTTTATTATATAACAAATAAGGGAATATCTCATTTTGTTTTGTACTAATTATATTCTAACACCACAAAGACTTTATATGTGTTTATAAATATATATAAAAGAGCATACCAAGTAAAACAAAACATTGCTGTGAGATTCAGGGATAGGAACTATATCAGGTGAAACCGACAAATATCAAAATAATGCAATAAATACTTGCAAATAAATTTTACTTGAGGTATAACGGAATCAGATTGGAGGGAGTTAATATATTGAAAAATAGAATTAAAGAAGTATAGAAAGGATATTTATTTTATGATTATTACTAAAAAATGTTGTGTCGTGTGTTAGTAGTTTGCTTATGTTTTAATACATTGTCAGGAACAGTATATGCTTCGGAAACTGATAATTCCAGTCAACTAGAATACAGTAATACTTCAAATGTTAAGGTATTGAAAGATGGAATTTATATCAATGGTACATATTATACAAAGGAGCAATTTAACAAATTATTAGAAAGCTATACCTATTGAAGCTGAAAGTGATTTAGATAAAATTACTGAAACGGATGATATTTTACCGACATCTTTACCACTTGTGGCAGGTGTCTATTTGATACCTGGAGTAGGAGAGGTTGTAATAACAGCAACAGGTGTTATTCTTGTAGCAGGAGCTGTTGTAGTAGCAGGTAGTTGGGCTTATAATACTATTATTAGATACTTTAAAGAACATACTAAGAATAAAAGAAAAAGCAATCATGATAAACATACTAAACCACGACCTGGAAGGGATAGTGAGAAAAAGAAACAGAATAATAAATGGAAACCAAGAAAGTAGATTTTGATATAACTGTGTGGAGTTTTTATGCAAATTACAGATGACATAATTTTAAAGTATTCCGGTAGTTTATTGGAGATATATACTGTTAATACTGATAGTTTTTCAGTGGGAAGTATAGCCTTATATAGTAATTCAGAAATACTTTTTAGGATATATGATGAACTTGGAAGAGAAGTGGCATTATATCTGGTGAAAAGAGAACATATAAATAACATTATAGCAAATACAGAATATCTAAAAAAAATGGATTTATACTGTGAATATTGGAAAGGCGAGAATATAAATAAATCAACATATTTTTTGGAGTATATGTCGAATCTGTGCAAGGATGAGACAGATATTATAAGTAGTGTAATTGACTTTGTTATGAAGAAGATGGAATGTATTACAATCCAAACTTATAGCTCAGAGATGATAGATACTGGTTTCATTTCAGATTGTACAGATGGGTATGTAACACTTAGGTGTATTGACATTGAAACTGCAAAAGAGTTTTCTACATGTGATATAAGTATAAGTGATATTTGGTTTCTTGAGTTTTGTAGTTTGGATAATACTCTGTTGTCTTATGCATTTAATAAAAATATAAAAATATGGTTATTTTAAATAAATAAACAAATAAAAAAAGCTCTACATTATATATGGTAGAGTTTTTTTATTATGTAAGGAGTTTAGAAATGAAAAAAACCAAATAAATTGGGAAAAAGTGAAAAAAAGGAATTAGTGATTTATTAGTAAAGAAAGAAACTTATGAGAATAAACTAATACAGCTAAAAAAATCAAGGCAAAAAAACTTGAGAAAAATGGCAAGTATAGAGGAACGAAAAAAGAGAACTCATCGCCTTATAGAAAGAGGAGCTATTTTAGAAAGTTTTATTGAGGATGCAAGTGAGCTTTCCGGGGCAGAAATAAAGGCTATTTTAGAAAAAGTATTTTCAAAAAATAAATATAAGTGGAAAATAGAATTATAAAAAACTATGAGATTAATGTAAGCAATAAACTCTTATAAATCCCTTAGTTTACTAAGGGCGTAATGGTCCTATGTCAAGATTTAGTACAAATTAAAATGAGAGGTTCTACCAGCTAAGATGCCGGAAGAACACGTGCCTTATTATATAGCTTTTCAAACTCGTCAGGAGACATATAATCACAATGACTATGAATCCTTACCGTGTTATAAAAGGCTTCAATGTACTCAAATACAAGCCTATATGCGTGGCTGTAGTTTTGAATACTGAATCTGTTTAGCCATTCTCTTTTAATCAATGAATGAAATGATTCAATGCACGCATTATCATATGGATAGGCACAACGAGAATAGCTTCGTTGCATAGTTTTGGTGGCTTCACGCCAAGCATTTGATACATACTGGCTACCACGATCTGAATGTATTATTAAAGGTTGTTCGATATTACGATAAGCCTTTGCTTTATTAATTGTGGCTACAACATTTGATACTTCCATAGTATCAGAAAGAGTCCAGGCTATTATTTTCCTGGCAAATAAGTCCATAACACAATTAAGGTAGACAAAGCCATTTTGAGTCCATATATAAGTAATATCTGTGCACCATACGGCATTGGGGCGTTCCGGGTTAAATCGTTCATCAAGTATGTTTGTAAGTTCAGTACTAAAATCAGAGCCTCTGGTGGTGGTAGTAAAAGGCTTAATCCATTGGGCTTTAATACCCATTTCATGCATATATTTTCCTACAGTGCGCTCAGCAATAGTTTCACCCGACTTACGAAGTTCTTTGGTTATTTTAGGAGCACCATAGTTTTGTTTTGAAGCATCATAAATAAGCCGGATATTCTTCTTGATAGTTTCCTTCCTCTGAATAGTAGAAGATAGTTTTCTATTAAGAAAAGAACGATATCCGGATCGAGACACACCTAAAAATTTAAGCATTCCGGAAGTAGAGACACGGTGTCCGTTTACTTTAGCTGCCTCTACCTTTGCAGAAATCTCTGTATAGATAGCAATAGTTAGCTTTTCCCCAGAATGCTTATGGCTTTTTTAGTACATCAAGAGCATCCTGAGCATCACGAAGCTCACGTTTAAGGCGAGCTATTTCTTTTGCATCATCAGATTGATAGTTACCTGAGCCACGAACGGGAATGTCACCGTCATTATTACGAAATTGACTTTCTCATTTGGCAAGTGTACTAACACCAATACCAAGATTCTTGGCACATTCAACTTGAGTAAGATCAGGATGTTCATTTCGATAGTTGATAGCATCCAGCTTAAACTGTTTTGAGTGATGGTTTCTTTTACTTGACATAATGAGTTCCTCCTAAGGTTTATTATATAACAAATAAGGGAATATCTCATTTTGTTTTGTACTAATTATATTCTAACACCATATAAAGAAAAAGTAGAAAGAGATATTTTAGGAAAGAAAGTAAAATTGAGTGGGGAAAATGGAAAGTACAATTTGGTAACATGGACAGATAGAGGTTATACTTATTCTATTAGCACGCCAATACAAGCGATGACAATGCAGGAGATAGAGAAGTTGATTGCTCAAGTTCAATAACCTTAAATTTACATTTATACATTAGCTGATATGGATTCAGAAAAGTGATATAATATGTGTAAAAATAAGATTAGGAGATAGGTATGTACGAATTAATAAAAAAAATTCATGGAGTTGAGGATGTAAAGAAGTTTAGTTTGGAGGAGTTAAAACTTTTAGCAGGTGAAATTAGAGAGGCGTTATTCAATAGACTGACCCATATTGGAGGACATTTTGGTCCAAACTTTGGTATGGTAGAAGCTGAAATTGCAATGCACTATGTATTTCATTCACCTGTGGACAAGATTGTATTTGATGTGTCGCACCAATCCTATCCGCATAAAATTCTTACAGGGCGAAAGGAAGGCTATATCGATGAGGACAGGTTTAGAGAGGACTCAGGGTATACAAATCCTGATGAGAGTGAACATGATTTTTTCAATATTGGTCATACTTCCACTTCTATAGCTTTAGCATCTGGGCTGGCAAAGGCTAGAGATCTAAAGGGGGATCACGAAAACATCATTGCCGTTATTGGAGATGGCTCACTATCAGGTGGCGAGGCAATAGAAGCTTTAAATGTTGTAGGGTCAGAGCTGAATTCAAATTTTATTGTTGTCGTCAATGACAATGAAATGGCGATTGCAGAAACTCACGGTGGTATCTATAAAAATCTAAAAGAACTTCGTGACACCAATGGAAAGGCCAGCAATAATCTATTCAAAGCCTTTGGACTTGACTACAGATATGTTGAAAATGGAAATGACATAGAGACTATGGTAGAGGCCTTTAGGGAGGTAAAGGACATCGATCATCCGATTGTGCTTCATATTCACACGATAAAAGGCTTTGGATATAAGCTAGCAGAGAAAAATAAAGAAAATTGGCATTGGACGCTTCCATTTGATCGTTCAACAGGAATTCCAACCGTTGATTTTGGAGAGGGAGAGGATTATACAAGCATTACAGCCAAATACATTATGGACAAGGCAAAAAAAGATAAGGATTTACTGGTTATTACACCAGCCATGCCATCAGCTGCTGGACTGGATGCTCACCTTAGAAAAGAACTTGGAAGTCAGTACATTGATGTAGGGATTGCAGAAGAACAGGCTGTGGCCATGGCTTCTGGAGCCGCAAAAAATGGGGTAAAACCACTGGTTGTGACCTGTACTACATTTATGCAAAGAGCATATGATCAGATTTCTCAAGATGTAGGTATCAATCGCACTCCAGTGACGATACTGCTCAATTATAGTAGTTTTGATGCAATGACAGATGTTACTCATCTTGGAATTTTTGGCATCCCAGAATTTGCAAATATTCCAAACCTTGTCGTATTAGCACCATCCTCTAAGTCGGAGTATATCCATATGTTGGATTGGTCACTTGATCAAAAGGAACATCCTGTGATGATTCTCATTCCAGGAAATGAGGTTACCTATCGAGAATCAGATAAAGATTATAGTCAGCTAGGTAGCTTTAAGATGGAACGAAAAGGGGAAAAGGTGGCCATTATTGCTCTAGGAGATTTTTATCAGCGAGGTGAAAAACTTGCGGATGAAATTGAAAAGGAGCTTTCGTTTAAACCAACACTCATCAATCCACGCTTTGCTTCTAGTATTGATCAGGAGATGCTAGAAGAACTTGAAAAGAAACATAAGCTTGTTGTTACATTAGAAGATGGTGTCGTAGAAGGTGGATTTGGTCAAAAAATTGCTTCATTTTATGGGATATCTCCTATGAAAGTAAAAAATTATGGATTGGACAAGGTA